>Ga0315909_10002005_pt1 | contig 26768 bp, 48 predicted proteins | sample LakEriMetagenome_11_FD_203527 | JGI IMG/M metagenome (GOLD analysis project Ga0315909, IMG submission 203527) | Freshwater fungal communities from buoy surface, Lake Erie, Ohio, United States - Buoy 2 MA125 | ecosystem: Environmental > Aquatic > Freshwater > Lake | place: USA: Lake Erie, Ohio...
GATGGAAACACCATGTTTTATGCTGATGAAAATGCTAATACTATCTTAAAAGAAGTTAAACCTAAAAAAGGTCGTATAGTTATTTTTTCAAGTAAAACGCTACATGCAGCCACTAGACCAAAAAAACATAACACAAGAATAGTTATTAACTTTAACATGGTAAAATAAAATGAAAAATTGCCTACACCGTGAAATTGTAACCATTTATAAAATATATGCAGGACACACCCACATATCATGGAAGTGCCGTGCTTGTAATAAAGAATTTATACCGAAAGGAAGTTATCAATGAGTAAAAAAGTATTAAGGTTTACCGCCTCATGGTGCCAACCATGTAAAATGTTAGCAAAGACATTAGAGAATATGACAACCGATGTCCCTATTGATGTGATTGATATTGATGAGAATCAAGAATTAGCCATCCAATATGGTATCCGAGGTGTTCCAACACTTGTTATGCTAGAAAATGATACAGAGGTTAAAAGAATCTCTGGCGTTCAAACCGAAGGGTTTCTTAAAGAGTGGCTCTAACCATAATGTAGTCAATGAAACTTATATTCTTATTTTTAGTTTTAACCGCATGTGCTGCCACAGTACCCGCTATACATAAAATTAGTGATAATGAATATAAAATTATTGGCAGGTTTGACAAAGACAAGTATGACCAAATTATTCAAATTGTTAAATCTAACCCTAATAAGACTATAAACTTTTATGTTTCAAGCTGGGGTGGAAATAGTGATGACTTATTTGAAGCCATGGATACTGTATATAAACATGGCCATGTTCATTGGTATAGTTTAAATCATTGTGATAGTGCTTGTGCTGTCATGGCTCTTTCAACCAAGCATGCACATGGTGAGTTTAGGCTACACTCATTTTACAAACACCATCACCATCATGTAGAGGCCTCACCTGATTTTAATGAAAGAGTGTTAAACAAATTAGGTTCATATGGTTATGACCAAGAGAGGCTTCATCATATGTTCCATAGTGTAGAAGAGCTGTGGCCTTTCCAAATGAATGAAGATATTATGATAGAGGAACAAATTAAATGAAAATCTATATAAACAGACCTAAAAACAATTGGTTATCACCATACGCCATCATGGAAAAGGTGATATTTTGGCGTGAAATTGACTATGATGAACCATTAGTCCAAAACATTCTAAAATCCACCAAACTAGGTTGGTTTTGTGATAAACTTTATACCATTCGTAGTTTTTTCAATCGTGATATAAAATACATTCATATTGATCCATGGGACGCCTGGTCACTTGAGCATACTCTATCACCCATTATTTTACCAATTCTACAAGAGCTCAAACGAGTAAAAAATGGTGCACCGTTTATTGCTGACGAAGATGTACCAAAGAATTTAAGAGTTGGCGCCAAAGGAACAGGCAATTCAGATGTCCATAAGCTATTTGAAGATAACGACAACACCTTCTTTGAGCGATATGATTATATTTTAGATGAGATGATATGGACTTTCACACAATTATCCATGGATGACCATGAAGCGCCATTCTATGACCACACCGAATCAAGTAAAGAACCTGACCTCAATAAGTCAGTCCGTAAGCTAAAAGTAGACCGCAAGGGGCTAAAGGCTCACAATGCCCGTATCGCCAATGGTCTCCGCCTATTTGGCAAATATTACCGTTCCCTTTGGGATTAGTTTGCCTCAATAAATCACTGGTTATGATAGGATAGCCATATGAAAATCGCCTATTGTTCCGACCTACATTTAGAGTTTGCCGACCTCACTCTGACCAATGAAAACCAAGCCGATGTATTGGTGCTCGCCGGTGATATATGTGTAGCCAAACAATTACACACCAAAGAAGTCTTCCTGAATTTTTTCCAAAGAGTTTCCAAAGAATTTCCAAAGGTGCTCTATGTCATTGGTAACCATGAGCATTACCATTACCTGTTTAATGACACCGTGGCTGATATAGAAGACGCTCTATCCCATTTACCTAATATCCATGTGCTTGACAATGCAACCATAACCATAGAAGACATTACTTTTGTGGGTGGTACCATGTGGACGAATATGAATGATGAAGACCCCATGACCATAGGTGCCGTTACCGACTTTATGCCTGACTGGAGAATTATCAAGTATTTTGATGGGGTGAATTATCGTAAATATACACCTCAGCTATCCGTGCAAGAGTTTGATAGAACTGTCCAGTATATAAATCATGTGACCAATCCAAAAGACAAGAAGTATGTGGTCATTACACACCATAGCCCATCATTCCGATCCTGCCATGAGAAGTGGTCTGGTGATATTGGTAATGGTGCCTTCCACACCAACCTTGATGAGTTTATTACCTATCGTCCACAGATTAAGGCCTGGATCCATGGGCATACCCATGACCCTTGCGAATATGAGATAAGTACCACAAGAATCGCCTGTAATCCAAGAGGTTACCCTAAAGAAGGGCAACATGGCCAATTTCAATTAAAATACATGGAGGTATTATGAAACCATTGAGTAAGCAACAAATCATCCAAATATTACACCAAAATGATTGGAATACAGACGATGCTGATAGCCTCCAAGATATGATAAACCTAGTAAGAAGTATAGAATCCGCTCATGGTATATACTTCCAACATGAATTAGATTTATGTAATGGCTTCTGTGGTGTCTATGAGTGTAATAAAACTCAAAGGAACGATCCAGATAGGTGTAAGAGGTTAAACCATCGGTAATGAATACCTTGTTTGCCGTAAAAGTTATATTTTTGTGATAGAATGATATAAGTAATCATAAGGTTTGATAATTGTTTTAAACTTTTATCTTTCCGCCTTTTTAAATAAAATAGGAGAAATATCATGCGTATTCCATTGGATACTTGCGTTTCATATGTAGAATCAAACATTCACCTCATTCCAGTTCCTGACTGGACACACCTAAATGTAATTTCTAAAGACACTATCATTTTAAATTTTGATGAGATTTATATTGATGATATTGATGGAAATACAGCAAAAGTAGAAACCCATACGGGCGAAGAAATTGAAACCCTTAAAAACTCTTTTGCCGAAGGCGTAGACCTAAAAGAATTTCCGCCAGCTGTATGCTTTCGTGGTTCCCACTATGATAAACCCTATGTATTGAAATATGGTTTTGGTCGTAGTGAGGCCATCCTACTTAACAAACAAAAATCATGGTTCTTTACTTTACTTGAAGGTGACGATGATGCCATGGAAGATGTCCAAGCTGCAGAAAACGAGCAGCTACCAAAGCGTATTAATAAAGAAGTGGATATGAAAAAGTTCCTTACCGCTAAAGTCCGAGAAGGTAAAATTGGCAATACTGAAAAAGACATTCGTGATAAGTTTAAGAAAGTGTATCCAAACCGAACCAAAGAGGTAGTTAATCGTGTGGTTCAACAAGTTATGGAAGATTTGAATACACCTCAACCCTATATTCTTTACACCTCAACACCAAGGGTTCAACAATGGATTGATAACCATTCAAGTGAAAATTATGTTATTGAGGGTGAATATGATATTAAACGAGATATGTATGGGGTGCATTGTAAAGAAGGTTACCAATATCGTGTAGTAATTGCTGCCTGTGAGAGGTACCTAAAGACAGGAAAGTTTACCTATGTTATGGTGCATTGTGGGTCTCCAACCGCTAAAAAAGACCTCAAAACAAAGAGAAAAAACTTTATTGATGATGTTGCCAATATAAGAATTGCTTTAGAAAACTGTGGGTTGACTGTATGGCCTATTGTAATTGAAGGGTTTTTCCCACAAGATAAAGAAAGTGAGAACCTAAAACGATTGGTTAAAGTGAGTGATATAGATAGCTAGGTAGTCACTTGCTTGTCCAATAACCAATAGGATCCGTTAGCAATAATGCCAGGCCAATATAGATTAAAAAATTGTAAGTATTGCGGTGCTGAATTTCGTAAGAAAGGCGTCTATTGCTCTCAATCGTGTGCAGCCTCTGACCGTGAACCGACAGAGGCCATGCGCCTGAAGATGAAAACAGTAGCCACAGAGTATAATCGCACACCCGAGGCCATCGCCAAACAGAAACACTTTGGAACACCATTGGCCACTCTCACAGGCGAAGACTTCGCTGTGGATATTCCGACCATACAAGACCTAGACGAGTTACCGCCTGGTTATGACCGTGGAGAGAATTGGTAGCCTAGTAGTCAGCGCTGTCTTGGACTTCTATATCTAAATCCTCATCCACTTTGAATAGGTCTTTCAGAGGCATAGTATAGACATCCTTGGCCTCTTTTTCAATCTTCTTTAATTCGGCGTCCGTTGGACCGCCCACTTCAACATACTTTTTAACCATACATTCTCCTTTAATTAGTCAAGCACTCTAGGTCAAATATAGGCACCCCTAGTTTGGCCTATCTAAAGCGCTTGAGTAATACCTCTAGCGGTAGAGGTACCCTCCTGCCCAATCGGCTACAATCTTAAGCTTTTCAATGTCATTCACTAGGTTATAGCGAACACCTTTGGCTGGGCTCTTCCATGACTTGGCCTTGTATAGGTCACCATTGTTTTTGTCAACGAAGGCATGGACAGATTTTTGATTATTGACCATGATAATTTTGATATATCGGTTACCTTCTTCGGTAATCCAGTTATAATCAAGGGTTGAACCATTCTTATAATAGTTGGCCTTGAGTATGGCGCATAGTTGGTTGGTTAGGTCTTTGATGTTATTCATAGTGGTTTCCTTTTTCATTGTATATGGTCAGGCTAACATAAAACGGCAATAATGTCAAGCACTATAAAGCCAATGAAAACAAGGGCTTAGCGCTAAGCTCTTGATTAGTAAGGACAAATATTTTTAGCGAAAAGGGCTTGACTTTTGCCCGGATTGTGATATAATGGTCCTGTAAAATTGAGAAGGAAACGAAATATGATGCTAGTGATAAGAACCCAATTCCAAGAAAATTATGCAGCCCATCAAGGGTTCAACGGAGAGTACCGTTGGAAAATGAAGGGCGGCTCAGAGTATAAGGTGCAAAACCTCCCACCTAATGTTGACTATGCTTCAGTTGTGGAGATGGCTGGTGTTGAACATGATAACGAATATACCAAAGAGGCTATCGTGGACTGGTCAGTTGAGCCAGATGACTACCTTTCATGGTTTGAGAAAAGCCAGTTGGAATACGAAGGCGCCATCGTGGCACCTGAACCAACCCTTGATTATAACGAATTAGTGGAGGCTTTTGTATGAGCGAAAACTGGACTGTAACGGAAGAAGAGCTTCAGAGTATCCAAGATAAGTGCATAGTGCCAATTATATTAAACAAAAAAGAGCTCAATATAATCAAATACTTAGCCAGCCTCAAGGTGGACACCAACCCATATACTGATGTAAATCAAGAGCTTAGAGCCATCCTAAAAAAAGTGACGGAAGCCCTTGACAAAACGGCAAAAATGTGTTAGCCTGGTTCCATAGAAAATAGAAAAGGAAACGAAAATATGAAAACAGCTCAAGAAAAACTACAATGGGAATTACAATGCTACGGATGTACCGCAGCTGCCATAGATAAAATGGTCAAAGAACAGGCCTTCCCAGGCACCGAATTGATGTTCGCTGCTGGTATCCTATCAGACGCTCAAGAAACCATCTCTGGTGAGTATGGTCAACCAGACACCGAGACCGCTCGCCAATTCATCAACCGTGCCAAATACATCATATTCAAACAAATGGAGAAGGCTCGTGGCTAATCCTAATGCAGAGCTAAGGCTTGCTGCCAAAGAAGAAAACGAAAGAGTCATCCAAAACATGTATGATGACCTCATCCTCCTACCCAACCTCATGGCGGATCCAAGATTCTTTGGTCCAGACTTTGACGAGATGGGAGTGGCACCATGGGAAAAGTAAAGGAACTGGTCATTGAGGTATTAGAAGCCCTAGAGGTGAACGACTACGAAACCGTGGCGAACCAGTTTGGTATGACTATAGCTCAGGTGGTGCAGATAGCCAAGGACTATGGTGGTGATGGCATCAATGATGTGGATTCTCCATAGTATGGCGAAAAAGCGCTCCAGACAGTTGGAAGGAGTCCTCTTGATGAAGGTCTATGCCTCTAACATCTTTTTGACAGCTATAAAAACGACTTATTGTCCAGCGAAATTCGCTTTTACTTTAGAGGATACTTACCAATAATATACTTTGCCTCCAGCAAATTTCACTTTTCGTTTCGTGGATACTTACCATTATCCAGGCAAAATGCACTTTTCGTTTAGAGGATACTTGCCACAAATTTACTACACTTTATGATAGGATACTATTATGACGGAACCAGTTAAAAAAACATACACCATAGAACTATCAGAGACCGATATGGACTTACTCTATGACGCTTTGATGTTTATACAGGACCATTGTGAAGATAATGGACAGGCTCTATACACCACAAAGGATTACAATAGTTTGATGGATTCATTTAATAATATGATAGGAGTTTCAAAATGATATTAACAAAGGGTGTCTATTACATTGGCGACTTATGCTATGTTATGCACAATGAATGGGACGATGTGTGTGACCTCACTCTAGGTGACCAATACCCTAACGAAGGTCAGTTTAGGTTACCAGACGGAAGGCAGTTTGCTATCTTTCATACGGCCTATGGTGATGGTGAATACTTTGATGGGCAAGGGCGGTCTTATTCTGTGGATTCGGGCACCCTTGGTTGTATTAAAGTGGATAACCTCACGGAAGAAGTTGACGAGAACCTAGGGAATGTGGTGGAAATGCCCCATGATTTCTACTGTTACTCTGACGGTAAGACCATAAGGTTTGGCCATGTGGAGATTCCTACGGGGGATTAATTGGAAAAATTTTCGTAATATAAAAGGATAATGATGAGTTATATTGTATTGTTTATTGCGTCATTCTTTTTGGTAGGACTATTAGGTCTCCAAAGTAAGAATGTCCAGCACTCAAGGTATCTGGCAGCAGCCACTACTTCCATGGCGATTTCTATCTCTAATTTTATATTTGTGAAATCGGTGGCGGTGGGTGGTTATGATACCTTGCTGGTTGTGATGGTCGGTGGTGCTTCGGGTATTATCGCTGCCATATATGCCCATGACCACCATTTAATGAAAGGAGATAAAAAATGAAAACACCTGCATTAATCAGGTTTCTTCGTGATGTTTATGTCAAGGCGGTATTATATACCAATAGCCTCTACACATGGTGGGAATTAGCAGCTGTGTTTGCGCTTGGTTTTATTATAGGCGCTTACCTCGTTTATTAAAAAAACTATTATAAGTAACCTAATAGTTTAACTGGAAGAGGAAAAATAAATTCCATGTACCTTTGCACGGAAATATTTCAAAGATTAGATAAGTATCAACACCTCTTCACAGGTTACCAGAGGCACCAAGAGATTTGTAAAAACCTACAAATGGTGCTTGAGCCGTTTCATGTCAAGGTCAATGTCAAGACCGACAACACCCTAGATAAGACCGATTTGGCGGTAGGTGGTGAGTTTTACTATGACAAGGTCTATAAACCTATACACATACATTTACATTTTCCACCAAAGGCTCACGGAAAATACCTTTGGAAAGATAAATGGGACCACTTTCGTTTTTTAGTTGGTCAAGTATTACAGCATGAATTGATACACCAATATCAATGTCAGTTTCCAGACCATTTAGATGGAAACTATTATGACATGAACATTGATAATAAAGACATTAATTATTTCTCTGAATTAGATGAGATAGACGCATTTGGCCATGATATAGCCATGGAGATAAGGTATTATTATCCCGATGAAAACCCCTATTCGGTATTAAAAACAGTTTCAAGGCGTAAGTATATTTACTCTTACAAGTATTATACAAGAACATTCAAAGGTTTAAATTGGGATAAAATTCGCCATCGTTTAATTAAAAAAGCCAATAATTGGTTACCTTATACACATATTTAAAAAAAAGGAGATATTATGGGAATAGAGTGGATTTACTTAGCAGGATGTTTAGTCATTGGTTACTGTGCATACCATGGCGGTAAAATTGATGGTGTTAATTTGGGCATTGAACACACCCTTACATTATTAGATAAGAATAAGATGATTGATATCCGTGACCCAAAGTTTGATAGAATATTTGCCAAGCAAAAGGTTGACAATTAATCACTTTTGTGTTATACTGTTTTATGGATTCTCAGCCAATCAATAAAATATATGCGGACACTGGCATGCACTGCTTCCGATGGGTCAGCTACTAGAGCGCTCTGGTGGTGTTGAGAATCCAACCATAAACCCAAGTCTAGGTGGGTAGCCCTAGAAGCAGAGAGGTCTGGATCCGAGATAAAAACGGATGCGTAATGAGCTATTGACGAACTGGCGGGTATAGCAAGTAACCTCATACCGAGCGCAGTAGAACATTTTGTTCGCCTTATAGAAATTATAAGTGAGTGTGAAAGGGCATTTGCGTCCTGTGGCGCACTATAAACTACCACGAAATGCCGCCAGATGAACGCTTTGCTAGTTTATTATGGATCTATAAAACGCAAATAAACTAGCCCTTTATTATTATGAACAGGTGACTTATGACAGAACAACAACAATTAGAAGAAATTTCTATCAAAGTGGATGAGTTTTTATTAAACTTACTCCAAAACTATAAACTATCACCATTAAATTTATCGGCTGTTATTTCTGGCCGTGTGTATATGTTTAATGAATCAGCGGGCACAACCGAGCAATATAAACAAATATTGGAACATGTGCTTGAAATCCAACCATCAGATATTAAACCGGTGACCATACAATGATAAAAGAAGACATAATTGCATTAGCCGCTATTATCATATCGGCCATTTTAATTTTTATAGTGGAGAAACTATGAACACCATTTACGCTTTGTTGATAATTACATCAACAGGAATTTCAGAAGGTTACACCTTTAATTCTTTAAGTGAGTGTCAAACCGTAGCTTCAAAAATTAAACAACATGAAGCTGTTTGTGTTGAAAAGAAGGTTGCAAATCCAGATGCTCAAATGAAACAGATGATGTCAATGTTCAAGGGCATGGTTGCCGAGATGAAAGATATGCAAAAATAATCTATGGATCCAATTTTAATACCAACATGGATTACAGCCATGCTTATGGGTTTCCAGGTAAACGCTGGCATACAGGACAATGCAAAATATAATTTTGCTATTGATAAAGATTCTACCGTTGTGATAATGAACTCACAAACCGGGCATATGTGGAGATGTAATCCAGATTTAAAAGTGTGTACCGAGGCAGAAAAGGGTTTTGATGTTCAAAAATAATTGCCACAAAAATCTTTTCGGTATGATATAATGGTTGTATTAAATTAATGGAGAAATCAAATGCCTAACTGGTGTAATAATTCAACAACAATTTCTGGCAGTAAAGAACAGATTGATAAATTTGAAGCCTTTCTTAATGAGAAATCTGGTAAAGAATGGTTTGATTTCTTCCTGCCTTGTCCTGAAGAATTGACAGAGGTTGATTCACCTAATAAAACCAATAATGTAAATGAATTAATTGAGAAGTATGGTCATAGTGATTGGTATTCTTGGTCAGTAGAAAATTGGGGAACCAAATGGAACACCGATGCTCAAGATTGGAGTAGAGATGATGATTCAATTTCATTTTGGTTTGATTCAGCATGGGCACCACCAACAGCTTTATATGATAAAATTACAGCTGAAGGCTATGATGTAGAGGCTTATTACCTTGAAGAAGGTATGGGTTTTGTTGGAAAGTATAGTGAAGGTGCTGACGAATACTATGAATATACTGATTCCGAATCACTAAATGACATTCCAGAAGACATTGTTGACAATTGGAATCTCCGTGAGAACTTGGAAGAGTGGGAAGCAGAAAATGCTGAAGAAGAAGACGAAGAAGAATGGTCAGAAGAACGCATGGATGTTGTTGGAAGTAACGGAAATGACGGTTTACACTATGATGAAATAGAGGAAGATAAAAAAGATGAGTAATTTTACGACCGAAGACGCAAAAAATCAAATTATACACGAACTCCGCAGAGGAATTATGAATATTGTATTCACAAAAGCTGACGGAAGTGAACGGAAACTGATTTGCACACTTTCCGAAGACAGAATTCCTGTTGACAAAAAACCAAAAGGCAGCGGAAACGCAAAAAATGACGCTGTTTTGCCAGTTTTTGACATGGAGAATAACGCTTGGCGAAGTTTTCGCTGGGATTCAGTCCAAAAAGTTGATTTTTTAGGATAAATACAAAACCTTTTTACGGAGAATAGATTATGGCACAACCAGGACAAGGCAGAATTCATCCAGGTCGCAGAAAAGCGAATCCAATGATGACAAAGAACGGTAAACCAAGATTAGGTCCGTTAAACATGAAACAATTGACAGAATTACTTGATAAAACCTCCGCAAAAAAGGTAAAAGCTAAGATTCAACGATATATTCAGAAAAGGACAAAATCTACGAATGATTAAGAAGTTTAATAAAGCAAATAAAACATTTGGACTCAAAGTTGAGCTTGATGAGAGATTACCCTTTGACAAAGCTTTAAGACTTTTTAAGCGTAAAGTAGAAGATTCAGGATTGTTGAAAGAAGTTAAAGACCGAATGGAATTTGAGAAGCCATCGGTCGCAAGAAAAGTAGCAAAAAATCGTGCCATTAAAAGGTGGCAGAAAAAACAAGAAAAAACACACCTAGAAGGTAAATCCAAAAAGTATTAAACCAATTCAGTCAAGTTTTTACATAAATAGATAGTAAAAAGTCTTATTATCTATATCCCTTACACCACAAGTGTAATTGCCCTTGAAGTTTCATTCAAAATCAAAAAATATGAAAACTTTAATACAATTAACTATTGCTGGTATCTTATTATTTCTAGTTTGCAAGGAAGTCAATTCAGCTCCTTTACCAGATTACACATTTAAGAGTCCGTCATTCAACGGTAATGGCTACTCTAGCCACATTTTAACGATAGAAAACCAAGAACATAGCCGTAGAGAATCTATAAAGAAAGAGATTCAAGCTGGTTTAGATAAAGCTAAGAATGATGCACAAAATACAAATTTACAGAAGTTCCTGAATAATTTAGAATCAAGGATTTATGCACAGATTAGCCAGAACTTAGCTACAGCTATGTTTGCAAATGGTGGGTCTAATTCTGGCACATTAAACTTTGAAGGCAATACTATGTTTTGGACTAAAGATAGTTCTAATGTGTATTTGACCGTAACTGATACAATAGGAACTCAAACAAGTATAACAATACCATTAGGACAATTTCAATTCTAATGAAAAAAATATTTGTTTTATTTCTGTTAGTGTTACTAACAGGCTGCGCTACTACAAAGGTTATAACTGAACCTGAAAAGCCAACCATTACCAAAAACTTGATGCAAAAAGAGTTTGATATTTTACCACCACCAAATGGTAAAAAAGTAGCAGTAGCTGTTTATAGTTTTGCTGATAAAACAGGTCAAAGAAGACCGAGCGCTACAATGGCTCAACTATCAACCGCAGTTACACAAGGCGCAGAAGCTTTTCTTATTAAAGCTTTACAAGATGTGGGTCGTGGCGAATGGTTTGATGTGGTTGAAAGAGTTGGCATTGATAATTTAACCAAAGAGCGAATGATTATTCGTCAAATGCGTGAAGCATATGAAGGTGATAAAGCTAAACCTTTGGCACCAATGATGTTTGCTGGTATGATTATTGAAGGCGGTATTGTTGGATACGATTCAAGCACCAAGAGTGGTGGTTCAGCTGCAAGAATGTTGGGTATTGGACCACAAACACAATATTCAGAAGATATTGTAACAATTAGTTTAAGAGCAGTAAGTGTCAACACAGGTAAAGTATTGGTATCTGTGACCACTCAAAAAATTATATATTCTGCTTCTGATAGTTTAGCAGTATTAAAATTTGTGAAAAACGGAACACAAGCATTTGAATTTGAAAGCGGATTGACTGTCAATGAGCCAGGAACTTTAGCAGTAAAAGCTGCAATTGAAGCCGCTGTGGTTGAATTAATTAAAGAAGGACAACGAAAGGGTGTTTGGGACTTTGCAGTTACATATGTTGCACCCGAAAAAAAGGAGTAATAAATGAACAAGATATTCAATCTGTTCATGGCTATGTTTTTATTGATAAGTGTTAATGTGTTTGGTGCTGATAACAGTATCTACATTGACCAGAGTGGAGATAATTCTACAATTGATATAACACAAACCGGTTCAGGTAATGTGGTGCGTGGCATTCAAGGTGTAGGAACAGGAAACACAACACCAGCTAAATTGTATGGCGGTTCAAGCTCAATTGATATTCAACAGATTGGTTCAACCAATACATTGAATTTGGGTTTCAACGCTTCAGTAGCCACAGGTCGTGCTTATGGTATTGATTTGACTTACTATGTAACTGGTAATTCTGGTACAGCAACCATTAATTCTAATAATGCTGGAACAGGAACATCTGGTTCAAACTTTATTGATGTAAGACAAACCGGTAACTCTGCTAGTATTAACTTGAATGTTCTTGGAAGTAAAAACAATTTTACAGCCGTAACATCGGGTGGTTCTGGTAATAGTATCACCGCTACAATTAATGCTGATGAAACTGTAAATAATATTTCTATGACTGGTGGTGGTAGCAATACATTGACACAAACCACTTCAAGTAATAAGGCTACAAATAATATTACAACAGTTGGTGCAAGTAATGGTATTACATTATCACAAACAGGAACAGCAGGCACAAACGGACACGCATTTACACTTAACTTAACTGGTTCAAGTAATACACTATCAGTTACACAAGGTGGTACAATTGACACCACAGTTAATTTACAAAGTGCTGGTTCAGGTAATACATGGAACATCACAACAGGTAACTAATAAGTTTGATGTGAAACCCTTTCTTACATTATTTCTTTTACTATGTGGTTGTTCATCAGCCTTGGCGGCAGTTGGTAACATCACAGACCAAGTAAATACTCCGCCAAGCATCCTTCGTAAATCTTCCACTCTCACCGGTGCTAAAGGTACCGGTGTTGAGATGGCAGATTCTATTAAAACTACACAAGGTAAAGTTGGCATTACTTTTGCTGATGATACTAAAGTTCAAATAAGTGAAAATTCAAAGTTAGTCATTGATGAATTTGTCTATGACCCAAATAACAAAAAGGGTGGCAAGTTAGCTGTTAATGTAGCACTTGGTACCGTTCGTTATGCTTCAGGCCAAATCGCACACAACAACCCACAAGCCGTTGCAGTTAATACTCCATCAGCTACAGTCGGTGTTCGTGGTACAGATTTTACAGCTACAGTAGATGAATTGGGTCGTAGCACAATCATTCTTTTACCTAGTTGTCCTCGTGGTTGGACTGATATTAAAAAAGATTGTGTGACTGGAAAGATTGAAGTAACCACAGATGAAGGCAAAGTAATTATGGACCAAGCCTTTCAAGCTACAAGAGTTGAATCAAAAGAAACAAAACCATTTAAACCGGTAATTGTTAACCTCACAGAAGACCAAATATCTAACATTCTTATTTTATCGCCACCAAAAGAATTATTAGAAACAGATAAAGATAAAACAGAAAAGAAAAAAGATATGAAAGGTGTTCTTGATGTTGATTTTTTAAGAGAACAAGGTTTATCTAACGCTTTTGAGAAACAAGAAAAAGAAGTTTATCAGGATAAATTAAGTCGTAACTTTCTTGACCAAGATTTCTTGGCTAATGTATTAGATATTATTAATGCACAATTGGCCGCACAATTAGATTTGCTTCGTAAAACAAAATCAGGTTTATTACCTGATTATGTTCCAACTTCAGGAGTTGTGGTTGAAGTAGATGATAATAATGTGACATTGTGTCGTGAAGGTGGCGGTGATGTTCAATGTATTACTACACCAAAAAATCAGAACACAACCATAACACAGATTCAAGGTCCAGTAGAAATTAAAAATAGGGTGAACACCGGTGGCAGCACGATTATTAACGCTACTCAAAATTAGTTTATTGTTAGTATGCTTCAACGCATACGCTATTGACAATGCTATTAAGATGGCTTACAATTTCACCACAGTATCACAAACTGTGGTGTTTAATAGTGCTATGCAATCTGGTGGAACATTACAATTATCAGCACAGATTGCTGATGGTGGTGGCCGTAATCCTGGTGACCCAATTACACTTAAACTTGTATTCTATAATAGTTCAAATGCGGTCATAACAACCGTTCAACAAGCTTATACAATGGTTCTTGGTGCAGCCGCAGCTACATATTCTGTAACGGCTACAAACTGTGGAGGAAGTTGTGCAAATGTGGCTTATGTAAGTGTTCAGTTCTATGGTAAAGATGGTGGTTATTGGGCAGGTAATTACGGACCATATATTCAATCTCCTGTTTTATCATTTAATGGCGGATCCAATATACTTTACAATCCAGAATTTGGTATTTACGGAACAAATGGATATGCACAAGGATGGGCATCATCAGCTGGTTGGCAAAACTGTGCATTATATTCTGGTGCCGCTACTTGTGTAATTAACAATGGTGCACCTGTGAATGGTGGAACTTATTCTGCTACGGGTGGTACAACATCAGGAACATCTGGTGGTTATTCAGCTGCACCGCCAGCTCCAACATATAGCTCATCAATCACCACAGAACAACAATCTCGTAAAACAAGTGAATCGCTACAAAGAACAAATCAATCTGGAAATGGAATTTATATTGACCAAGTTGGTGATAACAATAACATCACCATTCGTCAAGGTATAACAGTCACAGGTAAAAACAGAATTGAATTGTATGCAAATGGAAATAACAACACTTTGAACCTAAATCAAGGTTATAATGCTGATGGTTCTATTCCAGTTTCAGAATATAACAACCACTATCAATATTTGAATTTATCTGGTGCAAGCAATAATATCACCACAAAACAAATTAACGGTAACTCATCGGTTGGCCATTTTATGGAAACAACCATAAGTGGCAATACAAATACAGTAAATTCAATTCAACAGGGAACAGGAAGTAAAACACTATTCTTAAATGTAAATGGCGGCTCAAATGGCGTTACTGTAAATCAAAAAGATGGTGGTCAACATTATTTGGACTTATCTTTAACGGGAAACGGACATACTGTTAATGCTACACAAGAAGGCGCAGGTAATCATGCCGCTACCATAAATCTAACAAATTCTGGTGGTGCAGCTACATTGAATCTAAATCAAGGCGGATCCACAAATCAGGTGTATTCTATTCAACAAAGTTGTGCTACTGCTGGTGGTTGTGTTACTACAATTACACAGCCCTAAATACACGCATGGAAATAAAAAAATATAAAACTATCTGTATATCAGACACACATTTAGGTGCTCGTGATTCTAAAGCTGACCTACTCAATAATTTTCTAAAACATCATACCTGTGATAATCTATTTCTCATAGGTGACATTATAGATGGTTGGAAAATACAACAAAATAAATGGAAATGGAAACAAAGCCACACTAATGTGATTCGTAGAATATTAGGTTATAGTAAGCGTGGAGTTAAAGTCACTTATGTGACTGGTAACCATGATGAGTTTTTAAGGCCGTTCATTAATCAATTTGCTCTTGGCAATATTGTTATTTGTAATCAAGCTGAATATCGTGATACTGATGATAATCTATTTCTAATCACTCATGGTGATATGTTTGATGGTATCACTCGTATGGCTAAATGGTTAAGTTTTCTTGGTGATTCAGCGTATGATTTAGTTTTGTGGATTAACACTAAATTCAATCACATTCGCCATCGTTTTGGATTTGGTTATTGGTCGTTAAGTAAGTTTCTCAAACACAAAGTGAAAAAAGCTATTGATTTTGTATTTAAGTTTGAAGTCAATGTAACCGATTATTGCAGACGCAAAAATTATGATGGAGTAATTTGTGGACATATACATACTCCAGAAATTAAAATGGTTGGTGATATGATTTATATGAATGATGGTGATTGGGTGGAATCTTGTTCCGCTTTAGTTGAACATGAAGATGGTAAGTGGGAAATAATTTATTGGAATAAAATAGTATGAAAATATTAGTTGTCACGGATAATTTGAGAGACCAAGTTAATGGCGTTGTCACCACATACAAAAATATTGAGGATATTGCTGTTCGTAATGGCAATAATATTATTTATCTTGACCCCCGGCAGTTCCGTCATATTGATTGTCCTTTATATCCTGAAGTCAAACTTTCCATTCCTACATTCTTTTTCAAAAAGATTAAGAAGATGGGTGCGGATAGGATACACATCGCTACGGAGGGGCCATTAGGTTTATGGGCTAAATTTTATTGTGACTATAATAAAATACCATATACAACAGCCTATCATACCAAGTTTCCAGAATTCTTACACAAACTTACAAAGTTTCCAACATTCATAACATATCGTTACCTTAAATGGTTTCATAAGTATTCAAAAGCTGTTTTAGTTCCATCAAAATCAATGAAAGACGAACTTGATGTTCGTGGTTTCAAGAACACAATAGTATGGACTCGTGGTGTTTCAAAAGAACTTATTCAAACTAGACCTAATTCAGAAAAATCACAGCCATTAAAATTATTATATGTTGGTCGTGTTTCAAAAGAAAAGAATTTAGATGTTTTGTGCCGATTAGAGAGTGAGTATGATATTACCATAGTTGGTGATGGGCCAATACTTAAAAACCTAAAACAAAAATACAAAAAAGTTAATTTTGTTGGTTATAAATTTGGCAAAGAACTATCAGAATATTATGGCAAAAATGATGTATTTTGTTTTCCAAGCTTGACAGATACATTTGGTATTGTTATAATAGAAGCACTATGTAATGGATTACCTGTTGCAGCTTATCATGTTACAGGCCCACAGGACATTATTGAATATGGAGTTACAGGTTATATGGTTCAAGTTGGCAACAAGTTAAGTAAGGCAATTGAAATGTGTAAATCGTTAGATAATACCAAGGTTCAATCAATATCAATAAGTAAATGGACTTGGGAAAATTGTTACGATATATTTTTGAAAGCGATTAAATGAAGAAATTATTATTAAGTCCTTGGACAGCCTTAATTACATTATTAGTAATTATATCAGTTATTTTTAATGGACCAACTTTTGTTGAATCTGTTAAGCTAAGATATTTTGATACCTTAATTACAAAACAAAAACCAACTGTCAATAACATCTATACAGTTAATATTGATGATGCTACATTAGACCGTTATGGTCAATGGCCTTTCAAACGAGACCAGTATGCAAATCTAATTGCTCAGTTATATGCTCATAATGCTGGTCTTGTAGTTTGGGATATTATGATGCCTGAAGCCGACCGCTTAGGTGGTGATAAGGCACTTGCTGAAACACTCAAAGACCATCCCGTTATTCTTGCTAACGCACCAAGTCAAGTAAGTAAAAATAAAGCCAAGAAACCTGGTTCTGCTGTTATTGGTGCCGAGAACATCAAAACACTTCAGAATTATCCTGGCATTATTGCTAACATTCCAATATTAGAAGAATCTGCTGTTGGTGTTGGTATGATTAACACGCTACCAGAAATTGATGGCGTCAATCGCCGTCTTCCATTATTTGTATCCTATAATAACGAAGTTTATCCGTCATTACCATTAGAAGTATTAAGAGTGATGTCTGGTGATTCTACATTTCAAGTTAAGTTAAATGAAAATGGTGTTGAGAAGATGAGAATACCATCTTTCAGACCAATTGCTACAGATTCACTAGGTCAAATTTGGGTTGATTGGTCACAAAAATCTAATCAAGTTTCTGCCGTTAATTTACCAAAAGATTTTAACAAAGCGATTGTGATTGTAGGTGCTTCAGCTGCAGGTATTGGTAATCCTGTTGCGACAAGTTTAGGTCCAGTATGGCCTCAAGATATGCAAGCTGCTGTAATTGGCACTTTAGCAAACAATATCAATATTGAAAGACCTGATTGGGCACCAGGTGCAGAATTATTAACACTTATTGTTATATCAATTATTATTCTTATATTAAGTCGTTGGGTTTATGTTGGTCTTGGTGTTGGTATAGTTTTACTCGGTGCAATTGTACCAGTATCCATGTATCTCTTTGATACTTACAAAATATTATTTGATGCTATTATTCCTGTAGCTGGTGGTGTGTTGGTGATGTTACATGCTTATGGTGTTAAATTCGTTTCTGAATTCTTACAGAAACAACAAATTAAGAAACAATTTGGAACTTACTTATCACCAGCTATGGTTGAAAAGTTACAAAAGAATCCAGAGTTACTTAAACTTGGTGGTGAAACGAGAGAACTTTCTATTATGTTCACAGATGTTCGTGGTTTTACAACCATATCAGAACATTATGGAAAAGATGTGCAAGGTCTTACTCAAATTATGAATCGTTACATGACAGCGATGACGGCTAAAATTATTGAGAATGAAGGCACTTTAGACAAATACATTGGTGATGCTCAAATGGCTTTCTGGAATGCACCACTTGATGATAAAGACCATGCAATAAATGCTGTCAAAACTGGACTTGATATGTTGGAGGATTTAGATGAATTCAATAAAGAAATTGCCAAAGAAAACATCCCAGCTTTTGGGATGGGCCTTGGTATTAATACCGGCGATGTGGTCGTTGGTAATATGGGCAGCTCTCAGCGTTTTGATTATACCTGCTTGGGCGATTCTGTCAATTTGGCTTCACGGCTAGAAGGCCAAAGTAAAAACTATGGTGTTCGTATTGTATTAGGACCAAAAACTGCTGAATATGTAAAAGATGCTTATCCTGTTGTTGAAATGGATTGTATTGCAGTTAAAGGTAAAACTGAAGGTGTGAAGATTTACACCGTAGGTAAAACTGTTGCATATATGCACGAAGAATTCTTAAAGAATTATTATCGTGGTTCTTGGAAAGAAGCGATGCGTTGGGCTAAAATGATGGTCAATAACGATGAAGTTACTATCAAAGAATATTATGAGAAAATGATTGAAAGACTAGAAGAAGGCATTCCACCAGAGTGGGACGGAACTTATAGAGCTACAAGTAAATAATTAATTCTTATCAGATGGAGTTGATTTATCTTCTTCAGTTTTGTTAATATTAATTTCAGCGGTTAAACGCTCTTTTTCAATTGTTTTACCACGAAGGTGTAATACTGTATTCACCTTTTGATTAAGACGAATCAAATCATTATCAAGCATACGAATACGGTCAATTAAACCAATAAGAACGGTTTTTGCTTCATCTAAAACAGGATCAACCTCCTCTGTTGCCCATTTCCACACATAAAAAATCAAATACCCCATACCGCCAGCTGCAACGATAGGGAATCCGTATTTGTTTATAAGTTCTACTACATCCATTATTTTTTCACCTTTTTCTTATTAAATTCTTCTAAAGCAAATAAACGATTATTCAATTCATCATTATAACCATTTAAGTTTAATAATTCTTCATCTAAACGAATGTTCTTTTCTGTCAATACATGAATAGAACTTCTTAATTCAACAATTTCTTTTTGTTGCTCAGCGTCAATACTACGGTCATGTAATATCGTGCCTATAGCCCAAATGAGAAAACATCCTACAAATGCAAGTAAATAATCTTTGAATGTCATTTTATCCGGCCTGCCTTGTTAAATAATTTGTTCTTATGCGTTTTGGTGAAAATGATTGTTCTATTGTTTGTATAACAGTATCATTATCAAAAGGTTTACATGAGAATACATCTATGTAAACATCGCCCGTAGAATCAACAAAGTGTGCTACGATACTACTTGTTACGATAACTTGTATGGCTGTAAATCCTGCTTTATCTGGAAATTCAGCAGCCGTGTATTCAATACGAGGCTCACCGATTGGTTCCATATCTATTGCACGAACAAGTCCTGTAATCCAATTATAAACATTTTCTTTACTTTGTATGCTAGGTACATCGCAAGCATGACAGTCTAATATTAAATGATAACCCCAATAATTTTCCAAAATATACTCCAATCAATTATTAATTTTATGTTTGTGGTTGTTCGTTTTCTTGAACCCATTTATCAAGATTCTCAGCATAACGAGTAATGCTATGGTTTGTGAAGAAGTTAATTTCTTTTCGTTTCAGTCCAACTAAAAAACCTCTCCAGACATCTTTAGTCACTTGCCAATTTGTTGGTGTTCTTAAATTACCATAGTGATTCATGTAATACATTCCACCAAAATGATGATATGGCCATAATGGAACACGAGCTACAATATCAGCATTATTAACAAAACGGAAATGTAATAGTCCAATTGATTCAATTGCTTTAACATACTTATGATTACCGACTTTTGGTGAACCATATGTAAATAGTGCTTTTGGATTTGGACAATCTTCTGTTCTTTGTAAGCGATATGATAATAAAGTAGCCATGGCTGCACCTAATGAATGTCCGGTACACCAAACAGTCCTTGTTTTACCATAAGACTTTAATTGTTCTTGTAATTGTGGCCAAATATTATCAACACTCGCTTTGAAACCTTTATGCACTTTACCAATACCCGTTGAACTTGGTACAGGAATAGCATTCAAATCAGATTTAATATCAGCGAATTCGGTTGGTTCGGTGCCACGACAAACTACAACCAAATCGTGTTCGTTTTTAAGTAGATAGGCTTGTGAACCTTTTACATCAAAGAAATGAGCAAGAAACCCCATTTGTGCAAAAGTTTCTTCTACTTCTTCAATATCTTTATAAGCTAATTCACTTAATTTAGCAAATAAGTGTGCTTGTGCCGGAAATGGCATCATTTCTATTTTATTCATATGTTACCTTTCAATAGAGGTATTAAAAACACATTGGCTGGAAATACACTAAAATCTCCACCAATCCATTGAATTTTTATATCATCATTTGCGTTTGTATAACAACCCGGCAAAACATCACCGTCTATTCTGGTTGCCATAGCAAAATAAGGATATTCTTTAATCATGTTTTTATTTGGACAAGGTTGATTGGTTATCCATATTACAACCTTATCATTATATTGATAATATAGTTTTTTGACAGGTTCAGCCGCTTCTGAAACAAGTCCAAAAAATATTAACAATAAAACATAATATCTAATCTCGGCGAGCATCATTTTTACCATCAGCACGAGCAATACGCTCAACATCTGGCTTTAGACCTAATGCGTTAGAAACTACCGTATCAATACGAATAACATCGTGATTCATAGTTTTAACACGATTGTCTAAAGCGGTAATAATGCCACTCAACCCCTTGACAGAAGATGTAACTCCTGCGAGAATAAACTTTAATGTTAGGAATACAAAATATCCACCAGCTAAAGCTGAGGCAATTGGAAAACCAACTTCGGCTACTAAACTGAAAAAGTCCATGATAATTCCTAAAAAATACTTGACATTCCTCTTTATTTATGATATGATTATGTGGCAAATATGGTATTTCAAAATAAAAGTCGGATAGATACCATTAAATTTGTAATACTTTTATGAGGCTGTGAATGGCAAGAATAACTGATTCTAATATTGTGATGACTGGACATGAACCAAAGTTTGATAAAGAATTATCAAAACTTGAGATGGCTACCACACTTAACTGGTATACTCAAAATAAAGATACCAGAGATGCGATGAAGTATGCTAACGATTACTTCAAAAAGAACTATAAATTAAATGTTGAAGATGTTGTTAAGAATTACCCCGTGACCTTTGGTTTTGTTTGCCGTATATTGAATAATGGAGGTGTTTTAAGTGAAAAAGACAAAGTTTGGTTCAATGACACTATTGCTAAGATTAAAGATGATTTGGCAAAGCCTAAAACTCAAGTGGTGGTGGATGACAAGCCCGTGCAGCCGAATATACAAGACCGAATCAGAGAAAAAGCTTCAGAATGTATCGGAGAAATTGAAGGACTCCTAGACGAGTATATTCTTTCTAAATTCACATCAAATCCTAAACCCTATGGTATTATGCACACACTTAATATCAAAGGTGTCCATACCAATCGCATTTTGGAACATTGGAAACGCATCCGTGCAGAATATGATAATGTATTAACAACCGAAGATGAACTCATCAAGGAAGGTTATTCCAACTTCTCCAAAACAGAGATTAAAAAGATAATAGGTTTCTGTGATTCTGTAATTACAGATGCCATGAAAGTGGTGAATGAATCTAATAAGTCACGCAAGCCACGCCAACGCAAACAAAAATCACCAGAACAACTGGTCGCAAAGTTACGCTACATGAAAGTTTCCGATGAGTTAAAGTTAGAATCAGCGCCATCAAAAGACATTATCGGTGCATTACAATTATGGGTGTATAATACGAAGAATCGTAAATTGGGTTGTTATAATGCTGAAGACGCTTCAGGTTTATCAGTTAAAGGCTCAACGATTATAGCTTTCAATGAAACAAAATCAACACAAAAGAAATTACGCAAACCAGAAGTCACTTTACCTGAAGTATTAAAAGGTGGTAAAGTGTATTTACGAACCGCACTTGATGATATTAAAGCTGTAGCATCACCGTTAAATGGACGCTTAAATATGGATACAATACTTTTAAGGATAGTTAAATGACGATATATTATAACGATGACCGTGATTACTCACCGATTATTGAAAGGTGGGTGCATGACTTCCGTGAAACATTAGAAGATGACCCAGCGAATGGTAATTTAAGGCCGGGTGATGAATCAGGTGATACAATACCTGGAATTAAAATCATATTTGATGGTTATGGTGAGAATGATGATGGCACAGCTGACCTTGATACCGAATCATATGCTGTTTTTATACATCGTGATTCATTAGATTTAACAGAATTTCCACCACACGAACAAACACCTTGGGCGTTGGTGCATAGACCAAAAGAAGAAGTGTGTATTTACTGTTGGTACGATGCCAACACCGGTGATGTTGATGTGATTCCTTTTGAAGATAATAACAGCACCGAACTAGACCATGATTTTGTTACCTCACTTATATTTGAATTAGAGAGAAAATGGTTTGGTGGTGAAGAACATGATTCAGATGACCCTTTAACCAAATTACGAGATGATGATGGTTGGCCTTTCCCAACATCAGACGATTAATTGCCTCACTTTTAGAAAACTTTGTAGTATAATGGTTACACTATGATTATATTTGACTTTAACCAGGTTGCGATTAGTAACCTAATGGAACAAATCGGGTCATCAAAGACACCGGTAGATGAATCATTGGTTCGCCATATGATTCTTAATACAATACGAACTTATGTGAAGAAGTTTAAGGATTCTTATGGGCCTGAAGTTATTATTGCCTGCGATAATAAAAAATACTGGCGCCGTGATATTTTTCCACACTATAAAGCTGGTCGCAAGAAAGCTCGTGAAGCATCTGGTCACGATTGGACAACCATCTTTGATTGCCTAGGCAAAATAAAACAAGAACTTAAAGACCATTCGCCTTATAAGGTGCTTGATGTTGATACTTGTGAAGCTGATGACATTATTGCCGTGTTAGCAACTAAATTCTCATCGTCACAAAAGATTATGATCCTTTCAAGTGATAAAGACTTTGCTCAATTACAAAGATACCCTAATGTTGAACAGTTTTCACCAATTTTAAAAAGAGCCATCAAAGAACCTTTACCTTTGGTTCAATTAAAACAACTCATTATTCGTGGTGATAAAGGTGATGGTATTCCAAATATCCTTACTAAAGATGATGTGTTTGTAGAAGGCGGTCGTCAGAAACCAATTACAGAAGCTAAAATTATTAATTGGTTAAATCAACCACCAAAAGAATTTTGTAATGAAGAAATGTTACGCAACTTTTCTCGTAATGAAATGTTAATTGACTTAACAAAAATACCTGAAACTCTTAAAGAAACTATACTACATAGTTATGAAGAGGCTAAAGGCCACACCAAGCAAGAATTTATGAACTATATGATTGCGAATCGTCTAAAGAACCTACTTGAGGTGATTGACGAATTTTAAGGATGAAATATGAGTGCTGAATTATTATATTCTGAACTGTTTGAAAAGTATCAAACACTAAATGAAAAGAACGACCAAATTGCATTTTTAAGAAAACATGACCATAAAAGGTTTCGTGATTTCTTACAATTAGCCTTCAATAAACACATCAAATTTGATGTTGAAATACCAAATTACAGGCCTGCACCAGAACCCGCTGGTTTAAACTTTACTTACCTTGATGTTGAGATGAGTAAAATGTATAGGTTTGTAGTTGGTCATCCAAAAAGACCGCAAGGTCTAAAACCAGAAAAACAAAAGTCATTGTTACTTGTTGTTTTAGAATCACTTCATAAAGATGAAGCTGAACTGTTGGTTAAACTCATTAAAAAAGATTTGGGTATTCCAACTCTTACTAAAAAGATTGTTCAAGAAGCATTTCCTGATTTAGATTTGGGTTAACATGAAAGTAGCTGTTGTTATCCCAACAATCGGTGCCCAACATTTAGAACAATGTTTAGATAGTGTTTTAAATCAAACTTATAAAGATACAACCATATATTTGTTTAAAGATGGATTGAATGTTAAAATACCATCTTTTGTAAATAACATTTCAAATATTAAACAAATACACCTAGATGAAAATGTAGGTAAAGGTTGGTATGGCCATCGTGTGTATGCAGCTTGCTCATTTTTGGTCAATGCAGATATTATTTGCTACCTAGATGAAGATAATTTTTATGAACCAGAACATGTCCAAACCCTAGTAGAAACCATTTCAAAAGGAAACGATTGGGCATATTCATTAAGAAATATTGTGGATAAGAATGGTGAATTTATTTGTACCGATGATTGTGAATCGCTTGGTAAATGGCCTGTTTATTTTAACAACGAAATATTTCACATTGACACTTCTTGCTTTGCTGTTCGCCGTGATGTTGCTGTTCGTGTTGGACACTCATGGTATGGACAATGGGGTGCCGACCGTCAGTTTTTTGGTACGATAAAAAAACACTATCCTAAATTTGATTGCACAAATACTTACACAGTAAATTATAGACTTGATGGTAATCCAAATTCAGTTACAAAAGATTTCTTTGAACAAGGTAACAAAGAAACTCATGCTAAATATGGTGACAAATATCCTTGGTTAGATAAAAAAGAATTGGTGCAAGTGGCACCTGGTGTTTCAATTATAATGAAAGAAGCTTAAGATGAAAACAGTTTTGATTACAGGCGCAGCTGGTTATCTTGGCTCACATTTAGCAAAAACATTTAAACTCGCTGGATGGAAAGTTGTTGGATTTGGCCATAGACGCCATACCATGAATCATTATATTGATGTAATGCACTATGGTGATATTCGTGACCGTGAATTATTAGAATCACTATTTCATCATATTAAATTTGATTTAGTTGTCCATACAGCCGCAAGAATTGAAGCTGGCATTTCAGTCAATGAACCCACAGAATTTTATGATGTAAATACTGGCGGCACAACAAACTTATTAAATGTAATGACACATCACGGTGTTAAAGATATTATATTCTGTTCAACAGCTGCCGTATATAAAACACAAGACAGACCAATTAGAGAAGATGATGAAATAGCAAACAATTCGCCTTATGGTTTTAGTAAATATTTGGCTGAAGAAGCAGTTAAGGCATCAAAATTAAATTATGTTATTTTCCGTTTCTTTAATTTAACAGGTGCGGATCCAGAAGGTGAATTTGGTGAATCTCACGAACCAGAAACACATTTGATACCAAGATTGATTCTAAACATGGACAATATTGAGGTTAACGGAACAGATTACGATACAAAAGATGGCACTTGTGTGAGAGATTATGTCCATGTAACCGATATTGCTGAAGCCCACCTTAATGCTGCTAAATACTTGGAACAAGGTGGCAAGTCCGATATATTTAATCTAGGCACAGGATATGGTCAAACTATTTTAGAAGTAATTAAAGAACTTGAAAAAGTTACAGGTAAAACTATTAATTATAAATCAAACCCTAGACGAGAAGGTGATGCTATGAGTTTGATTGCAGACATTAAAAAAGCAACACATGTTTTAAAATATACTCCAAAGTATGATATTGTTTCAATCTTAAACACAGCTTATGAATGGCATAAAAATGGTTAAAAGAGTAAATCCAATTAACATTGAAGAAAAGATAGATTCAGGTCTATTGCAAAATAGTACCAACTTTTTGGTCGGTGAGATTGATTATGAAACAACCAAAAGAATCATTAAATGGATTGTTTATGAAAACACTCTTAGCACAAAAACACCATTAACACTTTATATCAATTCACATGGCGGTTCTTTATTAGATGCTTTTGCGTTAATTGAAGTGATGAAAAAATCAAAGCGAAAGATACGAACTATCGGTATCGGTTCGGTCATGTCGGCTGGTTTTTTAATTTTTGTTTCTGGTAGTAAAGGTGAAAGATATATTACCAAGACATCAAGTATATTATGTCATCAATTGACCACAGAGATTGAAGGTAAACACCATGACATCAATTCTTACTATAAAGAATCTGAAAGAAATGGTCAAAACATGGTTGATATTCTATCACAGGCCTGTGACCTTGATAAAAACGAAATTAAGAAACTATTGTTACCACCAACCGATGTGTGGTTAACCGCTAATGAAATGATTCAATTCAAACTTGCTGATAAATTATATGAGGACTTAAAATGACATATCAAGCAGAATTAAAAAGAAAAATAGCTGAAATATCAAACCAATT
>Ga0315909_10002007_pt1 | contig 26747 bp, 34 predicted proteins | sample LakEriMetagenome_11_FD_203527 | JGI IMG/M metagenome (GOLD analysis project Ga0315909, IMG submission 203527) | Freshwater fungal communities from buoy surface, Lake Erie, Ohio, United States - Buoy 2 MA125 | ecosystem: Environmental > Aquatic > Freshwater > Lake | place: USA: Lake Erie, Ohio...
GAGATCGATCACTTCGGTGAAGTTGCTTTATACTACGAAATAATCAACAAGTATAAACTTCGTGGGCTGTATAACCCGTTTATTGGTAAACCGAAAAGCGCTATATTCAGAGTCTTAGAAAAATATAACGTCGAATTTGCTATGTTATCAGCTTTTGTAAATGCAAACAATATTCCTCTCAAAAATCGAGTGTTAGAGTTTATCGGGCAAAGATATACAGTTTCTCAACTCGAAACATTGTATAACACAGATAGAGAAGCATACTTTGCACTGCAAACTGTGACTTTACAATGTAGTGGCTATAGCACATTCAACGAAGACGAAATACAAAATGTTTTGGATACAATTCAACAGAATAAATCTATAGAAAAATCTATCTACCAGATGTAAGATAGTGCGATGTTACCTACCACAATGATTAAACTATAAATACTCCTAAAGCAGGAGGTCTATATGGCACAGCCGACAACTAGAACAGAATTTAAAGAATGGTGCCTACGCAAATTAGGTAAGCCTGTTATTGAAATCAACGTTGATGACGATCAAGTTAGTGATCGCATTGATGAAGCACTTACATATTACTGGGACTATCACTTTGATGGCACCGAGAAGATGTATGTTAGACGTCAGATTACTCAAGACGATAAAAATAATGGGTATGTTCCAGTTGCAGACAACATTATTGGTGTCGTAAACTTGTTCCCGATTCAAGGTAACTTGACTGGCTCCGGAATCTTCAGCGCGACATATCAATTTGTTCTGAATAATCTTCACGAGTTTGTAAATTACGATCTAATCAACTATTATATGTCGTTTCAGCATCTTGCGTTCATGCAAGAAATTCTCACGGGCCGTCAACCTATTCGATATAATCGTCATATGAATAGGTTGTATATTGATATGAACAAAGATAAAATTGAAGTTGGCGACTATATTATATATGAATGTTACCAAGTTGTGGATCCTACTGTGTATGCCGACGTTTGGAAAGATCGTTGGTTACAGAACTACGCTACTGCAAAAATCAAATATCAGTGGGGCTCTAATCTTACCAAATTCGTTGGCATGAGTCTTCCGGGAAATGTGCAGTTTAACGGTGAAAGAATTCTTCAAGACGCTCAAGAAGAAATTCAGCGAATGGAACAAGAGATGATTAGTTCTTACTCACTTCCTGTTCATGACCTTGTAGGATAATGAAGTGGCCACAAATTTTTATTTTTCAAACTTTACGAACTCCGGTGAGCAGCGTCTTATTGAAGATCTGATCATTGAGAGTATTCGTATACACGGTATCGATGTATGGTATATTCCTCACAAGTTTGGTGCGCTTGATGATCTCTTAAACGAAGACGATCTTCCTTACTACAATGATGCGTACATGGTTGAAATGTACATCAAGAACGTCGAAGGATTCCAAGGCGATGGCGACTTCCTGAGTAAGTTTGGCTTACAGATTAACGACTCTATGACTCTAACGATCTCGATGAGAAAATTCCTTGAAGACGTAGCGTTATTTAACGAAAAGGTTAGACCAAACGAAGGCGATCTGATTTACTTCCCTCTCAACAATAAGATCTTTGAAATTAAACATGTCGAGCATGAAGCGATCTTCTATCAGATGGGTTCGCTTCAGACATACGATCTTCGTGTAGAACTCTTTGAATATTCAAATGAAAGATTCGATACAGGTGTTCTAGAGATTGATACTTGGGCGAATCAGTTTAAGACAACTTCAAATACCTCGATTCAAGCGATTGATCTATTCGATCCTCTTGCAGATAACTTTACGATTGAGACTTCAGCAAATGCTATCCTCGACTTCACCGAAACAAATCCATTTGGCGAGGACAACTATTAATGTTTGGCAATCAATTCTATAATCAAACCACTCGTCGATACGTAGCAATATTTGGTACGCTCTTCAATAATATTACAATCGATAGAAGAGACTCTAACGGTACTGTCGTTCAAGCAATGAAAGTGCCATTAAACTACGGACCTATGGAACGATTCCTAGCTCGCATTCAACAGGATCCTGATCTAACCGCTCCAGCTATTCGACTACCGCGCATGTCATTTGAAATGACATCCATGACTTACGATCCTGAACGTAAATTAACACCTATGACTTATTCGGTGAAAGGTATCGCGAACAATGATAGTGCTGTAAAAAGTCAATTTACGCCAGCACCATACGATCTTGACTTTCAACTTAATATCATGGTTAAGTACGCAGAAGACGGCACAAAGATCATTGAGCAAATTATTCCATTCTTTAAACCAGAATTTACAGTGACTGCACAGTTAGTTGACGGAATGGATACACTTGTAGATATTCCAATTGTGTTGAATTCGATTAGTGTTGAAGACTCGTATGAAGGTTCTTATGAAGAGCGAAGAGCTATTATATGGACTCTTAACTTTACTCTGAAAGGCTATTACTATGGCCCAGTAAGTCAGCGCAAGATTATTAAGTTTGCAAATACTAACATTTACTCTACAATGACTGCAACCGATCCTATTTCGAGAATCATAGTTCGACCGGGCTTAACCGCAAATGGTCAGCCTACAACAGACATTAACCAAACTGTAGCTTATTCTGCTATTAACATAGATGATGATTGGGACTACATAGTGCAAATAGTGGACCCAAATGAGTAAAGATGTACTTGGAAAGTATCTAGGCTTACCGCCTATTGGAGCAGTTGAAGATGCAGAAATTGTTGAAGATAAACCAGTTGTGAAAAAGATGTCGCCTGATGCTTCTCATCTTTCAAAGAAACTATCATCGAATCTTCCAAAAGAACCAGATAAGCCTTTGACTCGTGGTGAACAAGCAGAGAACGATTACGATTATGCACGTGAAAACATGTACAACGTAATTGAAAAAGGAACTAGCGCGCTTGAAGATCTACTTGGTGTAGCTACTCAATCACAACATCCTCGTGCTTACGAAGTATTAGCTACGACAATGAAAACTCTTGTTGATGCGAATAAAGAACTTGTTCAACTGTCAAAAAAGAAAGTTGAAGAAGAAAAGAATAATAATGAACCTCAGAACGGATCTGGCGGTAACGTGACAAATAACAACCTATTCGTCGGTACTACGCATGATCTGCTGAAGGTTTTAGCGGACATGAGGAAAAATGGACAACCAAACTCCTAAATCAGAGAAGGGTTACTTAGGTAACAACCTTCTTAAACGCATTGGCCAAGAACAAAATTGGACTTCTGAACAACTCGCCGAGATGGCGAAGTGCATGATGGATCCTATTTACTTTGCCGAGAACTATATCAAGATCGTGCACGTCGACCGTGGTTTGATTCCACTTCAAATGTATGATTACCAGAAAGATATTGCAACGAAGATCTTCAACAGTCGTCGCGTTGCTGTACTTACTGCACGTCAGGCCGGTAAGACTACTACTGCCGTCGCTATCATTCTACACTATATTATCTTCAATGAACACAAAAATGTTGGTATTCTTTCAAATAAAGGCGAAGGTTCAAAGGAAGTTCTTGAGCGTATTAAGTTAGCATACGAAAATTTACCAAAGTGGATGCAGCACGGAATTCTTGAGTGGAATAAAAACTCTATCGAACTTGAGAATGGATGTAAGATCTACGCAGGTACAACTACATCAAGCTCAATTCGTGGTAAGTCAATTGCTTTCCTTTACATTGACGAATGTGCCTTCGTAGAAGGATACGATGAATTCTTCGCTTCAGTTTATCCTACTATCTCATCTGGTACTGAAACTAAGCTACTCATGACTTCTACTCCAAACGGCCTTAACCACTTCTTTAAGATCTGTGAAGGTGCAAAGCAAGGTACAAACGGTTATCAATACACCGAAGTCACATGGGATCTTGTACCTGGTCGCGGTGAGGCATGGAAGCAAGAGACTCTTGAGGCGCTTAACTTTGACCAGGAGAAGTTTTCTCAAGAATACGAGTGTCAATTCCTTGGTTCATCTGGTACTCTTATCGACGGAGCTACGCTCAAGTATCTTCAGTCAGCATATCGTGAACCACTACACGAATCACAAGGTCTTGCAGTTTATGAAAGACCCGAAAAAGGAAAGACTTATGTATGCATTGCCGACGTCTCTCGTGGTAAAGGATTAGACTACTCGGCATTCCATATTATCGATGTATCGAGTATGCCTTATAAACAGGTTGTGAGATACCGCAATAATTTTGTAACACCTGTTGATTATGCAGATGTGATTTTTAGAACAACTAAATCATATAATGATGCCTATGTACTTATCGAAATCAACGACATCGGCGGTCAAGTTTCTGATACTCTGCACTTTGATTTTGAGGTTGAAACCTTGTTGTATACTGAATCTGCTGGAAGATCTGGTAAGCGTATCTCGGGCGGCTTCGGATCAAACGTAGATAAAGGTATTCGTACAACTAAACAAGTAAAAGCGATGGGCTGTTCTGTCCTGAAACTGCTGTGTGAACAAAAGCAACTACAGATCGTAGACTTCAATACTATCAACGAACTGTCAACATTCTCGCGTAGAGGAGTTTCTTATGAAGCAGAAGCGGGTTGCCATGACGACTTAGTCATGGGTCTAGTTTTGTTTTCATGGTTAACTACACAAGCATTCTTTAAAGAGATCACTGATATTAATACTATGATGAGACTTCGAGAAAAAACTGATGAACAAATTATGGATGAATTACTGCCATTTGGTTTAACCTATGACGATATTGAGCGTGTAGAAGAAGTAAGGATGCCATCGAGAGACGCATGGCTAAGTGATTGGTAATTACTATTCTTATAAATAGAAAGAATAATTCTCTAAAATAATGCTCACAAAAGGAGATAACAATATGGCATTTCAACTAAGTCCAGGAATCAATGTATCTGAGATTGATTTAACAACAGTTGTGCCTGCGGTGTCGTCTACAACCGGTGCAATTGCCGGTGTTTTCACATGGGGTCCAACTGATGTCGCAACATTGGTTACATCAGAGACTGATCTAGTCAATCGTTTTGGCACGCCAACTGCTGGCTTTAACCAAGAAACATTCTTTACTGCTGCAGACTTTCTTGCTTATGGCAATTCACTGTACGTAGTTCGTGTTTCTGATGGTGTTGCTGCAACACCAGACGCTAACTCAGATTTTGATACATCAATCAGTGCGAAGTATAAGGGTGGTTACGGTAATAACCTAGCAGTGATTATTGTTGGCTCAACCGGTAATACTTCAACTCTCAGTACTGCTAGTGTTCAATACTATGCGAACAGACTTCGCACCCCAGTAGCTAACACATTTAACGTCGTGGTTATGGACGTTGTAGCAAACGTTGCGCTCGAGGTATATGAATCGCTCGCGACTGCAAATACTGCAAAGAACGCTGATGGTTCTACAAATTACATTGTGGAAGTCATTAATCAAAAGTCAAAGTATATCACAATGACTAATGCAGCTGCTACTTCACTCATTTCGTCTGGTGCGTCTACTGCGGTTGATGAAAACCTTGTCGGTGGTACAAACGGTGCATCCGAAAGTGCAATCAGTATGGCAACACTACAAGATGGATATGACTTGTTTGTTTCACCAGAGGATATCGATGTGTCGCTTATCCTTACTGGTAAATCACGAGGTGCATCAAACGGAACAGAACTTGCAAACTACATCTCAGATAATATCATCGATGTAAGAAAAGATTGTGTACTCTTTGTTTCTCCAGAAAGTGCAGATGTTGTAGATAACGTAGGTGATGAACTTACAGATGTTAAGGCGTTCTCAAGTAGTCTTAGAGATTCATCATACATTATTCTTGACTCGGGCTATAAGTATCGCTACGACCGCTACAACGACCGCTATATCTACACACCTTTGAATGGTGATATTGCCGGTCTTTGTGTAAGAACTGATTCTACTCGTGATCCATGGTTCTCTCCAGCAGGCTATAGCCGTGGAAGTGTAAAGAACATCATTAAGCTAGCTTACAACCCGAAGAAAGCCGATCGTGATGAACTTTATAAGAACTCAATCAATCCAGTAATCACACAGCCTGGTCAAGGTACAATTTTGTTTGGTGACAAAACGCACCTTGCAAGACCATCTGCCTTTGATCGTATTAACGTACGCCGTCTATTCATTGTTCTCGAGAAAGCAATTTCTCGTGCATCTCGCTCGACACTCTTTGAGTTTAACGATGAATTTACTCGTGCGCAATTCAGAAACTTAATTGAGCCATTCCTTCGCGACGTACAAGGCCGCCGCGGTATCTATGACTTTAAAGTCGTTTGTGACGAAACAAATAACACTTCGGAAGTTATTGATCGCAACGAATTTGTCGGTGATATCTACATCAAGCCAGCACGTTCAATCAACTTCATTCAACTTAACTTCGTTGCTGTAAGAACGGGCGTTGAGTTTGAAGAAATCATTGGTCAGCGCTAAGGTATAAATATCAGAAAGAAGGAGATAAAAAATGGCTTTCAATATTAATGACCTTAGATCACAGCTAACATTTGGAGGAGCGAAGACTACGCTCTTCCAAGTCCAAATCACAAATCCAGTGAATGGCATTGCTGACATCAAAGTTCCTTTCATGGTTAAAGCAGCTCAGCTTCCAGGTTCAACTCTTGGTCTGGTCGACGTTCCATACTTCGGCCGCAAGATCAAAATTGCTGGCGACAGAACATTTGAACCATGGACAGTAACAGTAATCAACGACGAAGACTTCCTTATTAGAAATGCTATGGAGTCTTGGATGTCAGCGATTAACTCGCACCAGGGTAACGTAACTGCTCTTGGTAGTGCGTCGCCGCTTCAGTATAAGACTCAAGCACAAATCACACAGTTTTCTAAAACTGGTGTTCCACTGCGTATATATAACTTCAACGGTCTATTCCCAACCGAGGTATCGCCTATCGACATGTCATGGGAAGACACTGACCGTATTGAAGAGTTCAGCGTAACATTCCAGTACGATTGGTGGGAAGTTAGCGGTGGAATTACTGGGGATGCTGGCACTCGTGCTTAATAGCTAAGCCAGTAACCACAGGAAAAGGAATTTATAATGCAGCTATTTGGCTTTGAGATTAAACGAAAAGAGGAAGCGAAAGACAATGTGAGATCTTTCGCCGAGCCTATTAATGACGACGGAGCAGTATCTATTGCTTCCGGCGGGTCACAGAGTACTTTCGTTGATCTTGATGGCACTGCGAAGACCGAAGCAGAACTTGTTAACAGATATCGTTCAATGTTGCAACAACCAGAGGTTCAAGCAGCAGTAGACGATATCGTTAACGAAGCAATTACTATTGCCGACGACAAGCCTCCAGTTGAATGTGTTACAGATGACTTGGAAATGCCAGACTCTATCAAGAAAAAGATTCGTGAAGAGTTTGACAATATATTAAAACTTCTTGACTTCAGTAATCAAGGCTATGAGATCTTTACTCGTTGGTATGTTGACGGTAGACTTCATTATCATGTGATGATTGACGAAACACAGCCTCGCCGTGGTATCATTGAACTTCGTTACGTTGATCCGCGTAAACTGAGAAAAGTACGTGAGTATGAAAAAGAGAAGGTAGCACCGGGTTCTCAATTTGCTTTCAGAAAATTGAAGAATGAATATTATATGTTCTCAGAGCGTGGATATGATGCTACAACTGTAACAAATACTCTTGGCACGATTGATTCGATTCAGGGTCTTAAGATTGCTAAGGATTCTATCATTAGTTGTAACTCAGGCGTGTTGAATGAAAGAAACACTATTGTTCTTTCTCATCTACACAAAGCGTATAAGCCACTGAACCAACTTCGTATGATGGAAGATGCTGTTGTTATCTATCGTATCTCTCGGGCGCCTGAACGTCGTATCTTCTATATCGATGTTGGTAACCTTCCAAAGGTAAAAGCAGAACAGTATCTTCGTGAGATGATGGTTAACCACAAGAACAAACTTGTGTACGATGCATCAACCGGTGAGATGAGAGACGATCGTAAGTTTATGACTATCACCGATGACTTCTGGCTTCCACGCCGTGAAGGTAACCGTGGTACTGAGATTACTTCTTTACCTGGTGGTCAAAATCTTGGTGAGATGGATGACGTAAATTATTTTCAGCGTAAGCTATATAAATCTTTGAACGTTCCTATTTCTCGTCTTGAGCCTGAGACTGGATTCTCTCTCGGTAGATCTTCAGAAATTTCTCGTGATGAAGTTAAGTTTGCTAAGTTTATTCGCAGATTGCGCTCGCGATTCTCTAACATCTTTGATAAAGCTCTTGAAAAGCAACTTATTCTCAAAGGTATTATTAAGGCAGAAGAATGGGAAGCGATTAAAGAAAAGCTTCGCTATAACTTCCAGCTTGATAACCATTTTGAAGAGTTGAAGCAAGCAGAAATTATTCGCGACAGATTGAGCGTTCTTGCAGATATTAATAATTATGTTGGAGACTACTACTCGAAAACGTGGATTCGTAAGAACGTTCTTCATATGTCTGAAGATGATATCGAAGACATCAAGAAAGAAATTGATCAAGAAGCAAAAGATGAACCGCCTGAAGAAAATCAACAAGATGCGCCAGGTGTAGTTCCACAACAAATTGATTCAAATCCTCAGAATGAACCAAATAAAGGAGACTAACATGTCAATTAAAGATCTTATTTCAGCAGCCATCAATAAGGATGCGTCAACATTTGAATCTACTTTTGCTGACATTATGCAAGCAAAGGTTTCTGCAGCTCTTGAAGCACGCTTCTCGCCTGTAGCAGAAGAGTTTGACCTCGAAGAATCAAAAGATGAAGACGAGGAAGACGAAGAAGATGAAGATGATGATGATGAAGACGAGGATGAAGATGAAGACGAGGATATGAAAGAAGAAGCCGATCAAATTGACGAAATTTCAGACGACAAGCTTCGTAGCTACCACGCTGCAGCTGGTGCTGACCGCATGAAAGCAAAGGCTGAAGTCGAAAAAGGTATGGCTGCTAAAAAGTTCACTCCTGCAAGTGCTCAAAAAACTTCAGACTCATACAAGCGTTTTGTTAAGCGCGGCAAAGGTATGACTACTGCTGCAAACAAGATGTCAGAATAATAGGTACTAAAATGAAATCATTCAAAAAAATCCTAGAAACTGTTTATCGCCCAAAGGGTGGCGACGAACAGGCTTTTCTTGACAAGCATGTTGTAGATCTTCAAGCACATCCAGCTGCTACAGAGTTTCAGTTTAAAGCTGCAAAAACTCCAAAAGCAAAGCGTAAAGCTGACTATGATGAAAAGGAAGACGAAAAGGTTTATGAAGCAGCTGAGGTTCATACCAAGCGTGCTGATAAAGAACCGGTAATTGTTCGTTCAACTGATCCTAAAACGGGTGAGAGTAAATCAAAGACTGTTATGCGCCGGGCAGGAGAGATTAAGATCGGCGAAGAAGTCGAGCTCGAAGAGTCCATCACAAAAATGTCCGATGCGCGCTTGAAATTTCATGCTACAAAAAACGTACCACATGGTAGCTATACTCGTAAAGAAGTAGAAGATGAACATAAACGCCGGATGAAAACCGGTGGTATTTCATATACTTCTGTTAAGCCTTCACTCAACGAAGATGCTGAACTTGACGAGAAAGTAGATAATCCATACGCAGTTGGAATGGCTGCTGCCATGAAAGCAACTGGTGATACTCCTCCTTTGAAGAAGTCTACGATTGTCAAAGGTCATGAGATTGCGAAGAGCATCAAGAAAGAAGCAATGGATCCAGTTGGTAAAGCTGACGCAGATATCAACAACGATGGTAAAGTCGATGGTTCTGACAAGTACTTGCATGCACGCCGTAAAGCAATCGGTAAAGCACTTCGTAAAGAAGAAGCCGAAGAACTCGATGAGATCTCTCGCGACCTTGCTCGTAGATATATTCGTAAAGTTGCTGATAAAACCAACACAGGCGAATTAAGCACTAAGGAAGTCATGAAGCGTAGACCTGGTGTAAATCTTGCTGGCAAAAAAGCATACCCTGGGGTTGCTGGTGAACCAAAGGTTCGCGCTACCGAGAGTGTAGAACAGATTGACGAACTAGATAAAAAGACTCTTGGTTCATATATCAAGAAAGCTAATTTAAGCGCTATGGATCAGGCTAGAAAGTCTGGTGAATACAATAACCCAGATCAACCAAAGCATTTCAGTAAAGCTATGGACAGAATGCGCGGTATTAAAAAGGCAACTGATAAACTCGTTGCTAAAGAAGAAGCAGATCTTGATGAAGCAATGACTAATGATCACTGGGTACATATCAAACATGCTGGGTCATTTGCAAGCCCTAAAAAAGATACAATTGTAGGTTATAGCAAACCGTCAAAGAACGCGCCGAAACTTAAAGATGGTGCAAATGGCGCGCTGCGTGTCAGTGTTGCAAAAGAAAAAGGCTATATTATCGAAGAAGTTGAAGAACTTGATGAACTCAAGAAATCAACTCTTGGTTCTTATGTGAAGAAAGCTTCAGGTAATATGGCTGGAAATGCTGCAGTTGCTGCTGCACAAGCTTCTTCTTCCATGGGGAAATCATCCTCAGAAACTAAGCGTAACATTACCAATCGCATGAAAGGTATTGCAAGAGCAACAGATAAGCTTACTAAGGAAGAAGTCGAACTTGACGAAGCTTACAAGATTGGCGCGATGAAGCTCAAAGATGGTTCTTCAGTAACTCTTAGTCGTGAAGATGTTGATGCACTAAATGGCTTGTCTAAACTTCTTAATAGCGCTAATCAATCCAAAATGCAGGATCAAGTGTCATCTAGTAAAAAAGAATTTAATCAAATCCTAGCATTTGCAAAGGAAGCGGTGCAGCATGGTTGATATTATCCTCAAGCCAACTGGTACTCAGGTAAATATTTCTACCGCGAATACCGTTCATAACTCAACGTTGGTGCGGGTTTACGCACCAACTGAAGCTCTTGTTACCTATTCTGATTCTGCTGATACCGTAATTGGAACCATCACAATTCCTGCTGGATTTGTTGAAATTATGGAGAAACTCCGTACGGATAAACTCTCGGCGAACACAACAGTCTGGGCTACTCCATTGGCTTATAAATAAAGAAAAAGGAGATCAATATGGCCTTACTTATTAAAGATATCGTCGAAGAGGTTCAGTATATTACTGAAGCCACCGAAAAGGGTGAAAAGAATTATTACATCGAAGGTATCATCATGCAAGGTGATATCAAGAATCGTAATGGTCGTATTTACCCATCAAATGTTTTAATGCGTGAAATGAATCGTTATAACGAAAATTACGTTTCAAAGAATCGTGCGTTTGGTGAACTTGGTCACCCACAGGGACCAACTATTAACCTCGACAGAGTTTCACACCTATTTACAGAATTAAGAGCTGATGGTTCAAACGTTGTAGGTAGAGCTAAAATTACTAAAACTCCTATGGGTGATGTTGTTAAAGGACTCATCGATAGTGGTGCTCAATTAGGAATTTCTTCCCGTGGAATGGGATCTGTGAAGCCAAATGAAAAGGGCATCATGGAAGTACAAAATGACTTTATGCTTGCTACGGCAGGCGATATTGTCGCAGATCCTTCGGCTCCGGATGCTTTTGTAAAAGGCATTATGGAAGGTGTTGAGTGGATCTACGACGTTGCGGCTTCTTCATGGACAGTGGCAAATACATTTGACCAAATTGAAGAAGAAGTAAAAAAATCGAAGCAGATCGATGAAGCCGCTGCTTTAAAGATGTTCGAAAAGTTCTTAAAGAGCATGTAATTAACAAAATTTGAAATATTATAAATAATATTGATTATTTGAATCATCACAAAGGAGAACCTTAAATGGATGTAAATCTAGAAAAAGGGTTAGAAGAAGCAAAAGCAACTGGTGAAGACTCCATGTCAACCGATCCAGTTACACCAGCTGGCGGCGCTGTAAAAAAGCGTAAAGCAGATGCTTTCAAATCTGACTCGACTGCGCAAGCAGACAACGTTGAAAAGCACGTTAAGACCCCACAGGGCAGCAACAATGCTGGTCTACATGAAATGATCGAAGCTATCTTTGGTGATGCAGATCTTTCAGAAGACTTCAAAAATAAGACAACTACTCTATTTGAAGCAGCACTTCACGAGAAAGTCGAAGCAGTTCGCGCAGAGCTTGAAGAGCAGTTTGAAGCTGATCTTTCTGAGCAGGTTGAAGCGATTGTAGAAGATCTTACCGACAAAGTTGATTCATACCTTGACTACGTCGTTGAGAACTGGATGAAAGAGAATGAAGTTGCTCTTGAATCTGGCTACAAAGTTGAAGTTGCAGAGTCGATCATTGCTGGTCTTAAGTCACTCGTCGAAGATCACAATATCGAAGTTGCAGACGAAGAGCTCGAAGCACTTGCTGCAATGGAAGAAGAAGTTGCACAGTCGACTGCTAAGTACAATGCTCTATTCGAAGAGCTTCTTGCAGAGCGTGCAGAGAAGGAAGAGCTTCAGAAGAATGCAGCGCTTTCACACTTCACTGAAGGCATGATAGCAACTGATGCAGAGCGCTTCAAGGTTCTTGCAGAAGGCGTTTCTTATGAGTCAGTTGATGACTTTGCTAAGAAGCTTGAGACCATCAAAGAGTCATACTTCACTGAGCAAGTTGTTCGTGCAGAAGATCAAGCAGAAGTCCTCGAGGAAGAAGTAGAAGAAGTAAAAGCTCCTGTACTTGAACCTTCGGTTTCGGCTTACGTCGCATCACTAAACAAATTTAGTAAATCTTAATTTATATAAATATACTAGATTAAATCCATCAAAGGAGATCATAAAAAATGAGAAACGAAGAACTATTGAAGAAGTGGGGCCCAGTGCTTGAGCACACCGCTCTTCCATCGATCAAGGATGCACATCGTAAAGCTGTCACCGCTCAGCTTCTCGAGAACACCGAAGTCGCTATCCGGGAAGGTCAGACATACGGTTCTGGTTCTTTCCTTACAGAAGCACCAGTGAATTCCACCGGTGTTGCTGCAAACTACGATCCAGTGCTTATTAGCCTTGTTCGTCGTGCAATGCCTAACTTGATCGCATACGATATTGCTGGCGTTCAGCCAATGACTGGCCCAACCGGCTTGATCTTCGCAATGCGTTCAAACTACGCAAACACCACTGCTGCAACCGCAGAAGCTTTCTACGGCGAAGCTGACACTGACTTCTCAGGCACCGGCACAATGGCTGGTTCAACCGGTAACGTTGCTACTGCAAACACCGGTACTGGTATGTCAACAGCAGCTGCTGAAGCTCTTGGCGATGGTGCTGGTACTGACTTCGCACAAATGTCATTCGACATTTCGAAGGTTTCGGTTACTGCTAAGAGCCGTGCGCTTAAAGCAGAATACACCAGTGAACTTGCACAGGACTTGAAAGCAATTCACGGTCTTGACGCTGAGACTGAGCTTGCAAACATGCTTCAGGCTGAGCTTCTTGCAGAAATCAACCGTGAAGTTGTTCGCACAGTCTACAACACTGCAGTCACCGGTGCACAAACTGGTACAGCAACCGCTGGTATCTTCGACCTTGACGTTGACGCAAATGGCCGTTGGTCAGTTGAGAAGTTCAAGGGTCTTATGTTCCAGATCGAGCGTGAAGCTAACCAGCTCGCAAAAGACACCCGTCGTGGTAAGGGTAACATCATCATCTGCTCGTCAGATGTTGCATCTGCTCTTCAAATGGCTGGTATCCTTGACTACACCCCAGCGCTTAACAGCAATGCTCTTAACGTAGACGACACCGGCAACACCTTCGCAGGTGTTCTCAATGGTCGCTTCCGCGTATACATTGACCCATATGCTGGTGCAAACTACATGGTCGTTGGCTACAAAGGCTCTTCACCTTTCGACGCAGGTATGTTCTACTGCCCATACGTTCCACTACAGATGGTACGTGCAGTCGGTGAGAACAGCTTCCAGGCTAAAATCGGCTTCAAAACCCGCTACGGCATGGTTGCTAACCCATTCGCAAAGGGTTCAACCAAGTGGGTTGACGGCGATGGTGACTCCGGTCTTACCAATAACTCGAACAAGTACTACCGCCGCGTTCGCGTCACCAACATCCTCTAATAAAAAGAGTAGGGATAACCTACCAGAACTGGGAGCCTTCGGGCTCCCATTTTCGTTGGTGCTATAAATATAGTATGATTAGCAACTGAGGTAAGTCATGCAGCAAAACTTTCTTTCACCTACCGGTTTTAGATTCATAGTCAAAAGACTACCAAACGTTTCGTTCTACGTGCAGTCAGCAAGTATTCCAGGTATTAACATGGGATTCACTCCAACTGCAACTCCTTTTAAAACTCTTAAATCAGCTGGTGATAAACTCAATCATGAGTCATTTTCTATTACCATACGTGTAGATGAATATATGGAATCATACAATGAAATATATAACTGGATGGTTGCACTTACAAAGAATGAATCTTATTCACAGTTTGCAGATTTAAAGGCGAGCGAATACGGTTTGTACTCAGATGCTTCTCTCGTTGTTCTAAACAGTCGGCAGAATCCTGCTTTAGAAGTTACTCTCAAAGATGTATTTCCAGTATCGCTCAGTGAAATTCGATTTGATACAACTCAATCAAGTATCAACTTCGTTACCTGTGACATTACGTTCGAACACAACGGGCATACCGTGAACCGAATAGGCAGTTGACATTTTCCTTCATCTGTGATACTATAGTATGAAAACGCGAAGGAGATGATGATGGATATTGAAACACTTTACAATGAATGGGCTAAGGACGGAGAAATTGATCAATCAAACATCTCTAAGTCAACTACAGACATCCCGAAGCTTCACAATAAATACTTCAGATGGTATGTCGAAGAAGGCTTGAAACTCAAGAAGCTGAAAGCCGAATACAAAGTTCTCTACAAGCGCAAAGGCGAATGGTACCGTGGAGAACTTGATGACGAGGAATTAAAGGAGCACGGTTGGAAACCGCAGCCTCTTAAAATTCTTCGAGCAGATGTTCCGTCATATCTTGAAGCAGATGCCGACGTTATTAGGTTGTCGCTGAAGATCGGTCTTCAAGAAGAGATTGTAGCATATCTCGAATCAATCATTAAACATATTAGTAATAGAAACTTTCTGCTTAAAACAATCGTAGATTGGGAGAAGTTCAGAACAGGGGCATAATGGATTTAGTAACTGTTGAAAAAGTGAATGAAGTGTTTGTTCGTGTTCTAGCAGAACCTTCGTTGAAGATGGAAATGTCTGAGCACTTTACCTTTGAAGTGCCAGGAGCTAAGTTTATGCCCGCAGTCCGAAATAAAGTTTGGGACGGCAAAGTGCGTTTGTTGAACACCATGACTGGGTATATCTATGCAGGCTTGGTTCCATACATCAAAAAATTCTGTGATCAGCGTGGTTATGAATGCACAGTATCAAAAGAGCTCGGTGAAACAGAAGCTGTACCGGATGATTACGGTTATGACTTAGCGCAGCAAGTAGATGCTGCATTCGAAGTTCGTGATTACCAGAACGATGCTATTGTACATGCCATTCGTCAAAACCGCGCCTTGTTCTTATCACCAACGGCATCTGGTAAGTCATTCATTATCTACCTGATTATGGCTCACCATCTTATGCTTGACCGTAAGATTCTCATTGTCGTTCCTACCACTTCGCTTGTAGATCAAATGGCTTCAGACTTCGTTGAGTATAACAAAGGAAAGAAGCTAGATATTCATAAAATCCGTGGCGGTATGGAAAAGAACGTTGATGCAGAGATTACTATTACTACTTGGCAATCTGTATATAAGATGCCTAAAACTTTCTTTGAGAAGTTTGATGTAGTATTTGGTGATGAAGCCCACAACTTTAAAGCAAAGTCTCTTACATCTATCCTCGAGAAGATGCCTCATGTGAAGTACCGTTATGGTCTTACAGGTACTCTTGATGGCACACAGACTCACAAGCTTGTTCTCGAAGGTTTGTTTGGAACGGTGTTTACCGTAACGAAGACAAAGAAACTTATTGACGACAATGTTCTATCTAGCTTTAAAATTAAAGCATTAGTACTCAAATACCCAGATGATATTAAGAAAACGAATAAGGGTAAGTCATATCAAGAAGAAATCGATTGGATAGTTCGAAATCAATCACGAAACATGTTCATTCGAAATCTAGCTTGGAACCTTCCCGGTAACACACTTATTCTTTTCCAATACGTTGACAAACATGGCCAAGCTTTGTTTGATATGCTCAATAAGTCTGAAGAACATAGTGTGTACTTTGTTCACGGTGGTGTGAAAACTGATGAACGAGAAACCATACGCCATGATGTAAGAAAGACAAAGGGCAACATCATTTGTGCTTCTTACGGTACATTTTCTACAGGTATAAATATTCCAGAGTTGGACAACCTTATCTTTGCTTCTCCTTCTAAAGGCCGTATCCGAAATCTTCAGTCTATCGGTCGAGTACTTCGTAAGGGTAAAGACAAATCATCGGCAGTCCTATACGATGTAGTTGACGACTTACAGTGGAAGAATACTCAAAACTTTGCAGTTAAGCACTTCATGGAAAGAGTTAAGATCTATAGTGAAGAAGGTTTTGAATTTAAGATCTATAATGTAGATGTGAAAGGATAAACATGCCAGATCAAGTTTTACACCACGTCAAGTTAAAAAACGGAGAAGATCTGTTATCTTTTGTTAATCATAAAGAAAATCAAATAGAGTTATATGCACCAATATCGGTACAAGCTGATCCACATCACGGGCTTTTTGCAAAAAGCTGGTTGTTACTTGCTGATGATAATAGCGTTATGATCTCCAAAGACTTTGTAATCTTTGCGTGCAAAGCTTCCAGTAAAGCAGTTAACTATTACGAAGAATTTATGCACCGTATACACGAAAGATCACAGATCAAACAAATGGAAGAAGACTCAGAATTTACTTCTGAGCTAGAAGAGCTCTTTGCAGCCTTAGTAGAATCCAAAACAGCTACAAAGAACTAATATTTCAATACCATAAATTCATTATACCCACTTCTGTATAGATGTCAACCAAAAAGTTGAAAGAAAAAGACTTGTTGACATTTTTGTACAGATATGATATACTTAGTCAATAACACATGAAAAGGAGGGAGAATGACCCTTACACCGAGAAAAAAGCGGAACTATGTGAACAACGCAGAGTTCCTTGAAGCCATGATCAAGTACAAGAAGGCAGTACGAGAGGCAGAAGACAGTGGCGAAGAACCACCTCGCATTCCAAACTACATTGGTGAATGCCTCTATCAAATTGCTAACAGATTAGCATATAAGCCCAACTTCATTAACTATACATACCGTGACGACATGATTGCCGATGGTCTTGAAAACGCGATCATGTGTGTTAACAACTTTGATCCAGAGAAGTCGAGCAACCCATTTGCATACTTCACTCAGGTCATTTGGTTCGCATTCATCCGTCGTATTCATAAGGAAAAGAAGCAAACCTATATTCGCCATAAAGTTATGGAAAACTCCCTCATTTCTGATACCGCTTTTGAACGTGGTGTTGATAGCGACTTCAATGCTGCTTCCATGCGTGAGATGACAAACGACCGTATGAATGACTTTGTCGAAAAATATGAAGCTAATATTCAAAGCAAAAAGAAGCCTACAGCAAAGAAAAAAGGCCTTGAGAAGTTTATGGGTGAAGAATGAAAGTAGCGGTTATTACTGACCAACACTTCGGCGTTCGAGGTGACAGCGTTTTATTCCTTGATTATTATGAAAAGTTCTATCGTGATGTATTCTTTCCTACGCTTGAAGCACGTGGAATTGATACTCTTCTAGATCTCGGTGATACCTTCGATCGCCGTAAGTATGTTAACTTTGTTACGCTTCGCCGTGCTAAACAGATGTACTTTACTCCACTCAAGGAGCGTGGCATCACCGTTCATTCTGTAGTAGGTAACCACACTACCTATTTTAAGAATACGAACGAGATCAACACAATGGAACTATTACTCAAGGAGTACGACAACTATCATGTTTACACTCATGAGCCGGTTACTGTTACTCTTGGAAGTTGCGATATTCTGTTATCGCCTTGGATCTGTCCCAGCAACGCAGAAGTTTCTTTCAAAACTTTTAAGGAAACGACAGCAAAAATAGTGATGGGTCACTTTGAGTTTGCTGGATTCGAGATGATGAAAGGTCAAGTATCTGATCACGGCCTAGAACGCAGTGAATTCAAGAAGTTCCTTGCAGTCTACTCAGGTCACTACCATCATCCATCAAGCCATGAGAACATCACATACCTTGGTGCTCCATACGAAATGACCTGGACTGACTATGCAGGCAAGCGTGGATTCCACATCTTCGACACTGAGACACTTGAGATGGAGTTCATTGCTAATCCGTTCTCTATCTTTCACAAGTTGGATTACGATGATGCCGACCTCACCGTAGAAGATATTGAGTCTCTTGATGTTTCTATGTTGACATCTGCCTACGTTAAGGTTATAGTTAAGAAGAAGAACAATCCATACATCTTCGACTTGTTTATAGACAAGTTGCAGTCTGCAGGTGCAGCCGACATCAAAGTTGTTGAAGACCACTTGAACTTTGACATCATAGATGAGGGTGAACTTGTGGATGAAGCACAGGATACTTTGTCTCTGCTTCGTGTATATGTAGATAGTCTTGAAGTCAAAACAAATAAAGAACGAATCAATACGTTCTTGCGTGATCTTTACCAGGAAGCAGTGAGTCTTTAATGTTAACATTTACCCAAGTAAAATATAAAAACATTCTGTCGACAGGTAATGCTTGGACTACTATTGAGCTTAACCGTAACAAAAGTACTTTGATTGTCGGCGAGAATGGTGCAGGAAAGTCGACCATTCTCGACGCAATTTCGTTTGCGCTGTATGGTAAAGCGTTTCGTAAGATTAACAAACCGCAGCTCATGAACTCCATCAACCAGAGAGATCTTTCAGTTGAAGTTTACTTTCAATCGAACGGTGCTGAGTTTGTTATCAAGCGTGGTATGAAGCCGAATCTCTTTGAGATCTGGAAGAACGGCGAGTTACTCAACCAAGACGCTTCTGCTCGTGACTATCAAGCTTATCTTGAAGATAGCATTCTCAAGATGAACTACAAGTCATTTGGTCAAGTGGTTGTTCTTGGTAGTTCTACGTTCGTTCCATTCATGCAACTTCCGGCTCAACACCGTCGTGAGGTGATCGAAGATCTTCTTGATATTCAGATCTTTAGTACGATGAATAACCTTCTTAAAGAAAAGGTGAACACAAACAAAGCTGACCTGGTGCAGATCAAATACGATGTTGATCTTGTAAAGACGAAGATCGATTCTGCGAAGGAACACAACGAGTCTATTCGTAAGCTGAAAGAAAGCGAAGTGTCTCGTATTAAAGAGAAGATGCGAGAACGTATCGAGTTTATTGAAGGCGAAGAAAGTAGAGCTGAAGAACTTGAAGAGCAGATAACCGCTCTCATCGGAACAATCTCTGATAAAGCTGAAGCATCTAGCAAACTTCAGCAATTTAAGACTCTCAGAGGCGATCTGAATACGAAGCTTGGTACTCTTCATAAAGATGTCAAGTTCTATCATGCACATGACAATTGCCCAACCTGCCGGCAAGGAATCGAACACGACTTTAAAGCATCGACCATCAACGAGAAGTCTGCAAAAATTTCTGAGATCGAAAACGCTATTCTAGTTCTTGATGACAAAGCAGCAAAAGTCGAAGAACGGTTGTCCAATATTGCTAATACTGAGACTGAAATACATAAACTCAGTCTCGCAAGGAATGAGCATACTGCAAACATACGAATCGCAAAGTCAACGATTGTCGGACTAAAAAAAGAACTTGATGAAGCAGAAAAGAACGTTGCTGAAATCGATACGAGTAAGATCGTTGGATACAAGGAAGAGCTAAAAATTCTTATGGATAAGGCGAAAGACCTTTCGGAAGACAAAGAGACTCTTGCTGTTGTTGGGTCTATGTTGAAAGATGGTGGTATCAAGACTCGTATCATCAAGCAGTATGTTCCAATCATGAATAAGCTGATCAATAAATATCTCGCAGCAATGGAGTTCTTTGTCGACTTTCAGCTTGATGAAAGCTTTAACGAGAAGATCTTGTCTCGTTTCCGTGATGAGTTCTCTTATGCTTCTTTTAGTGAAGGCGAAAAGCTTCGTATTGACTTGGCTTTGATGTTTACATGGCGTGCAGTATCTAAGCTTCGTAACTCGGTGACTACAAATCTGTTGATTATGGACGAAGTTCTCGACGGCTCTCTTGACCAAGCTGGTACCGACGAGTTCCTGAAGATCGTTAACGAGATCACTGCTGACTCGAATGTTTTCATCATCAGCCACAAAGGTGACTCTCTTCACGACAAGTTTGATCATGTGATTAAGTTTGAAAAGAAAAAGAACTTTAGCCAGATAGCAGCATGAGGGTAGCATGTCGAGAAAACATCTTGAGGAAGAACTCAAAATAATCGCCGATCGTATTATGGTTCTCGAATCTGAGAAAGTAGATGAAAAATATATTAAGCCGCTTTATACCGAGCGGTCAAAGATGATTCAAAAATGGTGGGAGACCGATGAATAGATTTATTTTTGATGTTGATGGTACCCTTACACCATCACGCAATGTGATTGATCCTATCTTTAAGACTTGGTTTCTACAGTTTTGTTTGGATAATCCAGTCTATATCGTAACCGGTAGCGACAAAGCTAAGACGATTGAACAAATTGGGCACGATATTTGGAATGCTTGTGCTCGAGTGTATCAATGTTCTGGTAACGACGTATGGGAACAAGATCAAAACATTCGAGTTAACTCGTTTGTACCTACTGACGACATGAACAAGTTCTTCTCAGTTTGGCTTAACCTAAGTAACTACAAGATAAGAACTGGCCAACATGTCGATGTACGTCCAGGTCTGATCAACTTTAGTATCGTAGGACGCGGAGCCACGAAAGGCGAACGTGCTGATTATGTAAAATACGATGAAGAGAACGGTGATCGTCGTACTATCGCTGAAGCATTCAATAACTACTTTAGACCTGGTTACGTTGCTCAGGTGGCTGGTGAGACAGGTATCGATATTATGAGAGCCGGAGAAGATAAGTCACAGATCATTCGTGACTTCACTTCAGGTGATAGGCTACACTTCTTTGGTGATAAGATTATGCCTGGCGGTAATGATTACACTCTTGCAGCTGAAGTAATCAAAAGAAGTGGAAGTGTTTATAGTGTAAGAGATTGGAGAGAGACATGGCAGCACCTGAAAAGATCGTAGGATTTACTGCATCAACGTTTGACCTTCTTCATGCTGGTCATATTTCAATGCTACGAGAAGCAAAAGAGCATTGCACGTATCTGATCGCAGCTTTGCAAGTAGATCCTTCTATCGATCGTAAAGAGAAGAACAAGCCAGTTCAAACACTTGTGGAACGATACGTACAGCTGTCTGCAGTGAAGTATGTAGATGAGATTGTGTGCTATGTGACTGAGCAAGATCTTGTTGACATTCTGCAGATGTATGATATAAATGTAAGGATACTTGGTGACGAGTACAAAGACAAAGACTTCACGGGTAAAGACGTATGTCAGGCCCGCGGCATTGATTTGTACTTTAACAAGCGAGACCATCGCTTCAGTAGTTCTGGTCTACGTAAACGAATTTATGATATGGAGAAGCTAAAAGATGTCAACTAACTGGGTACAGGATATTAACGATATGCATGCTAAGTTCGGCGTGCATAAGTGGGTAGGACAAAAGCTTACTGAAGGTGACATTGAGTCTCTTCGTAAGTTCATGCAGTTTCGTATTGACTTTCTCAAAGAAGAGTTGACTGAAACTGAAAAAGCCTTTGGCACATATGACGCAGAAGAGATCGTTGATGGTCTCATCGATCTTTGTGTTGTAGCTATCGGTACACTTGATGCTTTTGGTATCGACGCCCACAAAGCTTGGGATGCAGTTCATTCAGCAAACATGAGCAAGGAACCTGGTGTGAAACCTTCGCGCCCTAACCCTCTTGGTCTACCCGATCTGATCAAGCCCGAAGGGTGGACTGCGCCTTCTCATGAAGGCAATCACTCGATCATGGGAAATTTGCACAAATAATGCATTTTAGGGGTTGACATTTGGGGAGATGTAGTTTATAGGTATACTCTAACGTGAAAAGGAAATCACATGTCCTATACCTACACTCCTACCAATCGTTTTTTCATTGACAACCCCTACAACCCCCAACTCGACACTGACAAAACCCCTTTCACATCTCAACAAATTCTTGACTACATCACATCCATCGACCCCCAAACGGCTGAGATTAACGGAAATATCGTCATCGCGGAATATACTATCGACAGAAAATACAAATATCCTGTCATCGCATTCCCTCACGACATTTGGACTCCTACCGGAAAAATCAAAAAATCTTTCAAACAATCTTTGGAACCCATACCTTATAACGACGATTACACTCCCACAAATCTTTGGCCACAACCTTACGACAAAAAAAGTGAAAAAATGTGAAAAAAGTGCGCTCAGCCAGTTGACATTGGCTGAGCGATGTACTATATTCATATAGTAAGGCAAAACAAAGAAGGTAAAGAAAATGACCAAGTTCGCAAAATTCGATCGTAAGAACCTGACTGCCCTTCGCGCTGAAATGAGCGCTCTACTGAGCAAGTACGGTGTTGACGCTAACCTCGAGTTTCATGTCGGTGATATGAAATTTAGCGAAGCTGAAGTCGAGATCAAAGTGAAAGCGAAAGTTACCGGTGCAAAGACTCTCACTAACGTGATCCTTGAGTCTCGTGCTGCTGCTCTCGGTTTGAAGATCAAAAACAAATTTGGTGACGAGCTCGTAGATTACAACACTCGTGCCCACAAGATGCCCTTCGTGTATATCAATGCTGCTGACGGTAAGCGTTACAAGTGCGACGAGCGTATGGCAAAAATGCGCTTCGCAGCTTAATTTGTGAAAAGAGGGGTTGACATCCTTCCCCTCTTTGTTTATATCTATACTGTAACCAACAGAAAGAGAATATCATGACTCGCACTACCAACTACGTTATGACTGTCGATCTTGAAAACGGTAAAGCTAATGACGATCTTTTGACTCTCGTTCGTACTCTCATCCGTCTTGAGAACAAGTATACCGGCTCTAAAAAGTATGTGAAGCTGCAGGGTCGTGGCCCTCGTCTCGGCAATCGGCGGTATAACCAATCGCTTCCTTTGCCTCTTGCAAAAACCGCTGACGTCTATGTCTACGAGCGTCGGTAATGATTTGTAAAGTACCAGAAAAAATTACCTTTGTACTAACTGAAGATCAGAAGAACCATATTCTTCAAATGTCAAAGGAAATTCATGCCTGTCCTGTGCGCTCGCGGGGCAGACCTTATGACATGATCTATAGGGCTGTGCGTAATGGTGCTATTCTTGAATACGCTCTTGTAGCTCAAGGCGCTACTAAGAACGACGCTACATTCGATCATACGAATCCACTTACATACTGTTGGGATGTATTCTGGGATGGTCTTCGTGCAGAAGTGAAGTGTTTTTACTTCGATGAAAATACCCGATGGGTATCATTCCCATTACGGTTTGTGCAAACATTTATAAACACTACACGACGAGGCAGAAATCTTGTTGACATAATCATCTTTGGGTATTATACTGAGAGTAAGGATGGCAAGATCACTGCAAAATGGCGCCTTGTAGCGCCAAGTGATACGTTTGAGTCACGACTGCGAAAATGCAATAGCGAATATAAAAGTAGCTATGATCAGTACACCGGTCAGCTTAAGTACTTCTATTCTCATCCGGCTGAGCCGCGAGCAATTTATATTAAGTGAGGTTTCATGATTCTAATTATCGAAGGTATGGATCGTTGTGGTAAGTCGACACTCGTCGAACAGCTACGTAAACGATATTTTCTGAACAACACTCGAGTGCTCGTTCATCACTCGTCGTCTCCACCAAAGGTGGTTAATCCGAATGAGTGGGAAGTGCATCACTACAAGTCACTACTTGATGTGAGCTACATGCTGAACTATGCTCATGACTTTGACGTAATCTATGATCGCTTCCACCTCGGTGCTATCGTCTATGGTAAGAAGTATCGCAACGCAGATCCAGAAGACATCTATGCAATCGAAAACATGTACATCCATCCTAATGATGAGATTGCTCTCGTTCTTCTGACTGATCATACCTCTGCGATCCTTGAGCGTGATGATAATGACTCGCTTGAATCGTCTGCAGCAGAGTTCGATGAAACTCGCGAAGCCTTTGAGCAAGCATTCAAACGATCGATCATTCCCAACAAACTTCACATCAATATCAGTGAGAACGGTGGATTCATCAATACATATGATACCGTTACTCAATTTCTAGACGGAGTAGGAAAATGAAACAGCACAAAGTAAAAGACATTCGTATTGCACTTCGCGACAAACTGCACAAACGTGACTTTATCACAGACAAGACCGGTGTGAAGACTATTGAGCTTATGGGTACGAGCTTCATTGCTGACGAAGATGCGATCTTTGGCCAAGTAAATTGGGATTATGTTGAGCGTGAACTCGAGTGGTATAAGTCTATGTCGCTTAACGTGAACGATATTCCAGGTGGTGTAAAGCAAGAAACAAATCCTCCTCAGATCTGGATGTCTGTTGCTGATCCCGATGGTCTTATCAATTCGAATTATGGTTGGGCGATTTGGCACGAAGATAACTGTGAACAATATGAACACTGTGTTGCAGAACTGAAGAAGAACCGTGACTCACGTCGCGCAATTATGATTTACACTCGGCCACAAATGTGGTATGATTACAACAAGAACGGTCGTTCTGACTTCATGTGCACAAACTCTGTGCAATATCTCGTACGCAACAATAAGGTCCATGCAGTAGTTCAAATGCGTTCGAACGATGCAATCTTTGGCTATAAGAATGATCGTGCATGGCAAGAACATGTCCTATGTAAAGTTGCTCAAGATACCGGCTATGCGCCGGGCGATATCATCTGGAATGCCGGCAGCCTCCACATCTACGAAAGACATTTTGGGTTGGTTGAATGAGCAAGTGGGATCAACGTTATCTTAAACTCGCTTATCAGATCGCTCAATGGTCGAAAGATCCTTCGAGCAAAATAGGAGCAGTCGCCGTTGGATCTAAAGGGCAAGTTTTGTCCCAAGGCTTCAACGGCTTTCCTCGTGGCTTGAAAGACGACTTCACTCGTTTGAACGATCGTGAACTAAAGTACAAATATGTTGTTCACGCTGAGATGAATACTATTTACAATGCTACGTATAATGGTGTATCATTAGATGGAGCAACACTCTATGTCTATGGCCTTCCGATCTGTTCTGAATGTGCCAAAGGCGTTATCCAAGTTGGGATCAAGCGTGTAGTAATGCCAAAGCAGGAGATGCCAGAAAAGTGGCGTGACTCTTGGCTGACGAGCATGAACTTCTTTGACGAAGCAGGAGTGGACTTTGACTTCATCGATTTTAATCCTAGGCATTAATCCATCAAGTGGTAAGCCGAATAAAACAAGCGCAACCATCCAGCGGCTTAACCGCTGGATGGACTTTCTTCATGTGAAACACTACTCGTTTACGAATGTAATCCATACAACCGGAAAGTACACTTCAGATCTTATTGACTTTGAAACACTGAGAATGTTCACATCTGGTGCTGGTAAGATCATTGCTCTTGGCCCCTTTGTTTCGAAATCACTAAATAGAGCACACATCAACCATTTTACACTTCCTCATCCGTCGCCCCTGAACCGACAACTGAATGATAAGACGTTTGAACGTGAATGTCTCATGAAGTGTAAAGCATTTATTGGAGAATAATATGAAAGTACTCGTAACTGGCGCAAGTGGATATATCGGATCACATATCGTAAAAGCTCTTTATAACAAAGGGTATACTATTGATACCCTCGACACACGTATCACGCAGAACACTGGAATGATCCAGCATATGGTGAACTGCATTCATCATGGAGATATCACCGAACATGTTCATATCAATACTCATTACGATGCAGTAATTCATTGTGCTGCGCTCATTTCAGTCGAAGAGTCTATGAAAATGCCTGAGTCTTACTATGACGTGAATACGAATGGTACGCTTAAGCTTCTTCAAAGTCTCAAGTACAATCATTTTATCTTTGCTTCGACTGGTGGCGCGTTCGATCCTATTTCACCGTATGCTAAGTCGAAGATCATTGCTGAAGAAGCAGTACGTCAGATCGCACCAGAATATTCTATCTTTCGGTTTTTTAACGTTGCTGGTAATGACGGAGAGCTTGGCCAACCTTATCTGGCAAGCCACATCATTCGAATTGCTGCAGAAGCTGCAGCTGGCAAGCGAGACAAGATGGTACTCTTTGGAAATGATTATGATACCCCTGATGGCACATGTATTCGTGACTATGTACATGTTGTCGATCTGGCTGAAGCCATTGTTCGAAGTGTTCCTCTTCCTGCAAATTCAAAATATGAATGCATCGGTTCTGGCCGAGGGTTCTCGAATCTTGAAGTCATAAATACAATGAAGGAAGTCAGCGGTATCGACTTTCTTGTAGAATTCGGTCCACGACGTTCTGGTGATCCAGCGAAACTTCTTGTTGACACTGTATCAAAGTATGTTAAGATTGATCATGATTTGAAAGATATGTGCCTCTCGGCTTACACTATGGAGTTGAAATGAAAAAGATTCTGATTACCGGTATGAACCGG
>Ga0315909_10002008_pt1 | contig 26738 bp, 18 predicted proteins | sample LakEriMetagenome_11_FD_203527 | JGI IMG/M metagenome (GOLD analysis project Ga0315909, IMG submission 203527) | Freshwater fungal communities from buoy surface, Lake Erie, Ohio, United States - Buoy 2 MA125 | ecosystem: Environmental > Aquatic > Freshwater > Lake | place: USA: Lake Erie, Ohio...
TCAGGCCGAAGCCTCCGCGCTCGCCGAACTCGCCACGCGTCTCGACGGCGCGTTCACGCAGACGATCGATCTCATCGCCGCGCATCCCGGCAAGGTCGTGCTCTGCGGCGTCGGCAAATCCGGCCTCATCGGCCAGAAGATCGCCGCGACGCTCTGCAGCACGGGCACGCCGGCCATCTTCCTGCACGCCGCCGACGCGGTGCATGGCGATCTCGGCATCCTGCAGCCCGGCGACCCGGTCATCCTGCTTTCGCGTTCGGGCACGACGGCCGAGCTGGTCCGCCTGATTCCGGTCCTCCGCTCCTTCAAGTCCCCGATCATCGCGATCGTCGGCAATACCCAGTCGCCGCTCGCCACCCAGGCCGACGTCGTCCTCGACATCGGCGCCCGCCCCGAAGCCGACCCGCTCGGTCTCGTGCCTACGACGAGCGCGCTCCTGACCCTCGCCCTCGGCGACGCGCTCGCCGCCGCGCTCATGACGAAGCGAGGCTTCGGCCCGTCCGACTTCGCCCGCTTCCATCCCGCCGGCCAGCTCGGCCGTAATCTTTCCCTCACGGTCGGCGAGGCCCTCCAGCCGCTCGAGCGTTGCGCCGTGGCGAAGCCAGGCGACTCCCTCCGCGATACGGTCATCGCGATGACCCGTCACCCACATGGCGCCGCCTGCGTGCTCGCGGCCGACGGCACGCTCGCCGGGCTCATAACCGATGGCGACCTCCGCCGCGCGCTCGGCCGGGGCGTCGACCTTAACTCTGCCCGCGCGGCCGACATCATGACGGTCAACCCGATCCGCGCCCACGCGCCGATGTCGCTCGCCGAAGCCGCCCGCATCATGGAAGACCGCCCCTCGCAGATCTCCGTACTCCCCGTCACCGACGCCGCCACCGGCCGCTGCCTCGGCCTCATCCGTATCCACGATATTTATCAGGCGGGGATTGTGTGATGAGAGGCAGCAGGTAGGGACAGCACCACGTGCTGTCCTAAGTGCAAAAGTGCAAATCGGCCTGCGGCCTGTGCAAAGGTGCAAAAGTGGCAGACATTCTCGGGTGGCAGGTGGCAGCCCCGGGTGGCAGGTGGCGGGACTTGGGTAGGGATGCGATGACATCGCATCCGTCAGGCGCCAGGGCGGACGCGATAGTGATCACGTCCCTACCTCAAGATCCCCCAGCCAATCATCCGGTCTCTGCCCCCCTTCGAGACCTGTATCACTCTGGTCAACCGAGCCTCTGAGCCTCTAGTTTGTATCCCCGGCCAACTGGCCAACCGATCAACTGATCAACCCTGTCTCACCCCCGTGTCCCCTGGCCCACGTGCCAGCGTGTCCCCTTATTTTCATGCCCTCTCAACAATCCTTCACCTCCCGTGAACGCGCCGTGATGATCCTCGCGGGTCTCGTCCTGGTCGTCGCGCCGTGGGGTTGGGCCGGCGTCGTGCTCTGGACGGTCGCCGCCGCGCTCGGTTTCGCCGCCGCCGCTTTCCTCGCCGTCTGTGTCGAGGCGCGCGCGCAGCGCATCGTGATGGCGGTCGCCTTCCTTGGTTTGCTGGCCGGGCTCACCGTCGCCGGTTCGGCCGGACATGAGGCGTTCACCTATCGCTGGCTCGACCACGTCTGCTTCCCTGCCGCGCTGTTCGCCGGTTCAGCGCTCTCCTGGTTCCTGCTCTCGCGCGACCTCGTCTCGCGTCCGGCCGCCGAAGCGCGTGCCGAACTCCTCCGCTCGGTGCCGTTCTGGGCGGGCGTGACGCTCTTCGCGTATTTCGCGGTGCAGGATTTCAACGCCTGGGGTGTGGTCGTCGACCGCGAGGCCTTCTGGGCGGCGCAGGGCATGCCCGGCGTCGATGTCGGGCAGTTCGACGTCCGCCTGCAGGATTACGTGCGCTGGTTGCCTTCGGGACTCAACGCCCCGTTCTCCGCCGCTGACACCAAGCAGCCGCCCATGAACGCCTGGCGCCTGATGATGATCCTCGGCGCGCCTTGGCTTCTCCTGCTCGCGCTGCGTCACGGACTCCGCCGTCGCCGCGCCTATGTCATCCTCGGCTGGGTGTCGGTGCTCGCCGCCCTCGCCGTCGGCGCGTTCGGCTTGCTGCATCAGCAGTCGCATGGGACGATCCTCGGCTATCCGGTACCTCATAACACCACGTGCTTCGGCACGTTCATGAGCCGCAACCATGCCGGCGTGTATCTCTACCTCCACGCGGCGATCGCCCTCGGCCTCACGCTCTGGCATATCCGCCGTGCGGGCGAGAGCGTCCTCCGCGGCGGTCCGCACCTCGCCGCGGCGTTCGTCGCCTTCGCGCTCGGGCTACTCGCCGCGCTGACCAACAGCACCGCCGGCGCGGCGATCGCGCTGACCTTACTGATCGTCGCGCCATTGCTCGCCTTCTGGCTGGGCTTCCCGGGCTCGCGCGGCTCGCGCCGCCAAATCATGCTCATCACCGGCGGTGCGCTCGCGCTGTCGGCCGCTTCGATCCTCCTCGTCGCGGACCTGCAGCCGATCTTCGCCCGTTTTAAGAACAAGGCCGCCAGCTACCAGGCGAAGGGCGTCGACGACCGTGCGCCTTTACGTCGCGCGACCTGGGCGCTCGCCACCGAAGGCGGCGCGTCCGGCCGTGTCTGGGTCGGCTACGGCGCCGGCTCCTACCGCTGGATCTCCCCGCCCTACCAGGCGCAGCAGAAGGAACTGCAGCGTGATGGGAAACTATTCTACCGCGCCATCCACGCGCACAATGACTGGCTCGAGATGCTCGCCGAATGGGGCGTCATCGGACTGCTGCCGGTTCTCGCCTTCCTTGGCTGGCTCTTCACTCGGCTTACCCGCGCCTTCCGTCCCGGCCATCCCGAGACCTATCCGCTCGCGCTCGGCCTCATCCTGCTCGGCCTTCACGCCACGGTCGATCTGCTCTTCTGGTTCACGCCGTTGATGTTCACGGCGGGCTTCGTGCTCGCGGCGATGACGACCTTTACCGAGCAGTCCTCTTACGAGCAGGGCCGGACTCATTCCTGATCTTGCGTCAGCTCATCCAGCATCTGGGATCGGGTTGCACCGAACTCCTCGCCGTACCGGCCCCCGGTCCGCGGCGCGGCCGTCTGCTCGTGCGCGCCCAGCGTTCGCTGGTGTCGCTGGGCACGGAACGGATGCTCGTCGAATTCGGCCGTGGTGGCTGGTTGAGCAAGGCCCGGCAGCAGCCGGAGAAATTCCGCGCCGTCCTCGCCAAGATCCGGAGCGATGGCCTTCTTCCGACGCTGGCCGCGGTCCGCAGCAAACTCGCCCAGCCGATTCCGCTCGGCTACTGCCACGTGGGCGAAGTCCTCGACGCGGGCCAGGCCCCGGGTTTCGCCGTCGGCGACCGCGTGGTCTCCAATGCACCGCACGCCGAAGTGGTCTCGGCTGACCCGGCCTTCGCCGCCCGCATCCCCGCTGGTGTCTCCGCTGAGCACGCCGCTTTCACTCCGCTCGCGGCCGTCGCCCTTCAAGGCATCCGACTTGTCGGTGCGCAGCCGGGTGAGACGGTCGTCGTCATGGGCCTCGGCCTCATCGGCCAGCTCGCGGTTCGCTTGCTCCGCGCCCAAGGCGTCCGGGTGCTCGGCGTAGATCCAGATGAAGCGAAACGCGCGGAGGCGACCAAGGCTGGTGCGCTCATCCCCGATGGCGCGACGGGTTTGCCCGCGCTCCTGCCGGCCGGCGCGGCCGGTGTGCTCATCACGGCCAGCACTTCCTCCGACGAACCGGTTAATCTCGCCGCCCGTCTTTGTCGCCGCCGCGGACGCGTCGTCTTGGTGGGCGTCACGGGCCTCTCGCTCAATCGCGCTGACTTCTATCAGAACGAGGTCTCGTTCCAGGTCTCGCGCTCCTACGGTTCCGCTGATCTCACCGACCCGTCCTCCGCCCGCGCCAACTTCGAGGAAGTCCTCGCGCTGATGGCATCAGGTGCGCTCGATGTCGCGCCGCTGCTGACCTCGCGCCATCCGTTCGCCGAAGCGCCGCAGATCTACGACGACCTCCGCCGCCCCGGCGCCTTCGGTCTGGTCATCGAATACGCCGTCCCGAACGAAGCCCTCGCCCGCACGTTACCCGGAGGGGATTGGGATAGCCGTACCGCCGGCGGCATCGGCATCATCGGCTGCGGCAACTTCGCTTCCCGCGTCCTCGTGCCGGAGCTGCGTCGCCAAGCCGCATCACCTTCGGCCTTCGCTTCCGCCAATGGACTTTCCGCGAAGCTCCTCGCCGGCTCCGCCGCGACCGCGACCACCGATGCGGCCGCGTTGCTCGATCACCCGGGGTTGGCGAAGGTCTTCATCGCGACCCGTCATGATGAGCATGGCGAACTCGCCCGTGCCGCCCTCGCTTCCGGTAAGTCCGTCTGGGTCGAGAAGCCGCTCGCACTGACGGAGTCCGATCTCGATGCCGCCATGGCCGTCGCCCGCGCTTCGGCGTCCGTGCTCGCTATCGGCTTCAATCGCCGCTTCGCGCCGCTCGCGGTTCGTCTCCGCGCCGCGCTCGCCGCCAAGTCCGGCCCCCGCCGCTTCACCGTGGACGTCAATGCAGGCCGCCTGCCCGCCGATCACTGGACGCTTGATTCGAAACAGGGCGGGGGACGCATCGTCGGCGAGGCCTGCCATTTCGTGGACCTCCTCCGCTTCCTTTCGGGTAGCACCATCGTCGCCGCCCGCGCCTTGTCGCGCGATATCGATGGCCAGGATGGCGGCTGCTTCGAACTTAGCTTCGCCAACGGCGACGTCGCTAAACTGAACTATCGCACCGACCTACCCGCGCACCTGCCCAAGGAACGCATCGCGGTCGACGGCGAAGGTTATTCGGCCGTCATCGATAACTGGCGCTCCCTTCGCTCCACGAATCTCGCCGGAGCCTCCGCGCTGCCCGCCTGGCTCGGCGGTCCTGCCCGTGGCAAAGGCCACGCCGAAGCCCTTGCTGCTTTCCTTGCCGGCACGTCCGTCCCCCTCGCCGAAATCGAAGAAGTATCTCGGTGGAGTATTCGGATGCAGGGGATGAAGGCGTGACCTGAAGTGCAAAAGTGCAAACCGGCCTTCGGCCTGTGCAAAGGTGCAAATGTGAAGACAGAGTATTGAGTATGGAGTATCGAGTATCGGGGGAGTGCTTGCCTTAAGGTAGGGGCAGCACCGCGTGCTGCCCTAGCTGCAACGGGTAGGGATGCGATGAGATCGCATCCGTTAGTCATCAGGGCGGACGCGATAGTGATCACGTCCCTACCTCGATGCATCTCCGACCCTCCGGTCCTACGCTAACCTATACTCAATACTCCATACTCGATACTCTCGTATCCCCCTTGCCCACGTGTCCACGTGCCAGCCTGCCCCCTAAACTAAAATGCCCTCCCTCTGCGTCCTCGGTCTCGGCTATATCGGCCTCCCGACTGCGTCCATCTTCGCGACGAAGGGACGTCGCGTGCTCGGCGTCGACGTCTCCGCGTCGGTCGTCGACACGATCAACAGCGGCCGCATCCACATCCAGGAGCCCGACCTCGACGTGCTCGTCCGCGCCGCGGTGCAGTCCGGCAATCTCAAGGCCGCGACCCTGCCCGCGCCGGCGGATGTCTTCATCCTCGCCGTCCCGACTCCTTTCCTGGCCTCAGCCGATGGTGCCAAGGTGCCGGATCTTTCCTACGTCGAAGCCGCCGCCCGCTCGATCGCCCCGTTCGTCGCCACCGGCAACCTGATCATCTTGGAGTCCACTTCTCCGGTCGGCACGACCGAGAAAGTAAAAGGCTGGCTCGAAGCCGAACTCGCCAAGCACGGCCGTAAGGTCGACGGCTTGCTCTACGCCCATTGCCCCGAGCGCATCCTCCCCGGCCAGATGCTCAAGGAGCTCGTCTCCAACGACCGCATCTGCGGCGGTCTGACGCCCGCCGCCGCCGAACAGGCCCGCGATCTCTACGCCTCCTTCTGCACCGCGCAGATCTTCCTGACCGACGCTCGCACCGCCGAGCTCGCCAAGCTGACCGAGAACGCCTTCCGCGACGTGAACATCGCGTTCGCCAATGAGCTCTCGCTTATCTGCGATAAGCTCGGCGTCGACGTCTGGGAACTCATCCGTCTGGCGAATCGTCATCCTCGTGTGAAGATCCTCCAGCCCGGCCCCGGTGTGGGTGGACATTGCATCGCGGTCGACCCGTGGTTCATCGTCGACGCTGCGCCGGCCGAAGCGCGCCTCCTGCGCACGGCCCGCGAGGTCAATGACTCCAAGCCGCATCACGTCGTCGCCCAGGTCCGCGCGGCCGCCGGCCCCGGCGCTGCCGTCGCCTGCCTCGGCCTCGCCTTCAAGGCGAACGTCGATGACCTCCGCGAATCTCCGGCCGTCGAGATCGCCGCGCATCTTGCCGACGCCGGCCTGAAAGTCTTCGCCGTCGAACCTCACGTGACCGCTTTGCCGAAGGCGCTGCAGGGCAGGGCGGAACTCGTCTCGCTCGCCGACGCGCTCGCCCGTGCCAGCGTCGTCGTCCTCCTCGTCGATCACCGCGCCTTCGCCGGCCTCACCCTTGAGCAACTCAAAGGGAAGAAGTTGATTGATACGCGGGGAGCGATTCGGAGCTAGAGGCCCGGAGGCCCAGAGGCTCGGTTGATCAGAGGTGATGCAATGAGAGTATGGAGTATCGAGTATCGGGGAAGTGCCTGCCTTGAGGTAGGTTCAGCACTGCGTGCTGACCTAGGTGCCATGGGTAGGGTCGGGACCGCGTCACGACATAGCTGTATCGGGTAGGGACGTGATCACCATCGCGTCCTCCCTTAGGCCCCTGACGATAGGACAGCACGTGGTACTGTCCCTACCTCAAGACACCTCGCTCCCTCCGGCCAACTGGCCAACCGATCAACTGATCAACTCTGCCTCTCCCCTTGTCCACGTGCCCACGTGCCAGCGTGTCCCCTGACTAGTGCTCCTCCCTCTCCTCCATCACCTCGGTCCCACCTGGCTCGCTCGTCGCGCTCTGTGGGCGGCTGAGCGTCGACTGGGCGTCTGGGAATGGCGTTCGCCGATGCGCCCGTGGAAGGAATTCGCCGTCGGCTTCAACCCCGGCCGCTGGCGGACCAATTCTCCGCGCCTCCCGATTGCCCGATTGGATCGCACTCATCTCGCCCCGCAGCTCGAAGCCTGGTCGGTCGAGGCCGGTGCCACTCCCGTCGCCGAGTCCGATGCTTTCGCCCGTGGTTACGCCCGGGTCTTCTCGCACCAGCTCGTCGAAGTCGGTCGGCCGGATCGCTGGACCCGCAGCGTGCTCACGGGCTATTCAACGGATCCTTACGCGCATTGGTCCCGCCTGCGCGACAATGGCTCCGATGACATCAAGGGCGTCTGGGAGCTATCCCGCTTCAGCTTCGCCTTCCCGCTCGTCCGCGCCTGGTTGCGCGATGGCGATGATCGTCACGTCGAACTCTTCTGGTCCACGCTCGAGGACTGGATGACGCGTAATCCGCCGAACCGCGGACCCAACTGGATGTGCGGCCAGGAAGCCGCCTTCCGCCTGATCGCCGTCACGTTCGCCGTCCAGGCTTTCCGGGATCACCCGGCCTCGACGGATGAACGGCTGACCCTCGCCGCCCGCCTCGCCGATGCCACCGGCCGGCGCATCGCCTTTCATCTCGACTACGCCCTGTCGCAGAAGAACAACCACGGCATCGCGGAAGCGGTCGGCCTCCAGACGATCGGTACGTTCTGGTCGATCCTCGGCGGTTCGGCTCACTGGTATCAAGAAGGCCGGGCGGCTCTCGTCGCGCAGTGCGCTGAGCTCATCGCACCCGACGGCGGTTTCAGCCAGCACTCCACCAATTACCATCGGTTGCTCCTGCAGCTCCTGACCTGGTCGGAACTCGTCGAACGGACCGTCAGCCGTTATGCTTTGCCGGAGTCCGTCCGCGAGCAGGCCGTCGCGGCGACCGACTTCCTGGCCAAGCTCATGGAGTCCGACGGCACCGTGCCGCGCTATGGCGCGGATGATGGGGCCAACCTTTTCCCGTTCGGTGGAGGCTTCGAAGATTTCCGTCCAGCCGTCGGCGCGGCCCTGGTCCTCTTCAAAGGTGAACGCCTCCCCGCCGGACCGTGGGACGAGGCCGCCTTGCTCTTGCTCGGCCCTCTCGCGGCGAGCGCCGAATCGGTTCCGCATGCGGCCGTCGAATGCCGTGACTCCGGCGTCTACACATTCAGGCATGGTCGCGGCACGCTCTTCTTCCGGGCGCCGTCGGCCTTCCGCACGCGCCCCTCGCAGGCCGACCAGTTGCACGTCTCGCTCCGTTGGGACGGCGAGTGGATCACCGAAGACCCGGGCACGTATTCATACAACGCCCCGGGTGGCTGGGGTGGCTTCGCCGGCTCCCGCTTCCATAATGTCGTCACCGTCGGCGACTTCGATGCTATGCGCCGCGTCGGACGCTTCCTCTGGCTGCCGTGGGTGAGTTGCGAGGTGCGTAATTACTTCAAGAGCATGCAGGCCTCGCACCTGGGCTTCCCGGGTTTCAAATCCCAGCGTCGGGTAATCAAGGTCGCGAATGGTTTCGTGATCATCGATCGGATGACCGGCCTCGTGAAGCAGGACGGCACATGCACGCTCCGCTGGCATGGCCGTTCTCGCCCGGGCCTTGAGCGGCTCACCGTCGCGTGCTCCGCGCCCTCGACCGAAGAATATGTCACTGCATTGCCCGACGGCGGGGAAGGGTGGCACTCGACGCATTACGGCTCGAAAGAACCCTCTTGGTGCCGCCGTATCACCGCGACCGGCAATGATATCACCTTCGTCACCGCCATCGGCTGTTCCCTGCGCCTCGAAGCCAAAAGCCTTTTTGCCGACGGGGAAGAGTATCCGCTGGAGTGAATCGCTTTAGGAAAGTGCAAAAGTGCAAATCGGCCTGCGGCCTGTGCAAAGGTGCAAATGTGGCAGACATTCTCGGGTGGCAGGTGGCAGCCCCGGGTGGCAGGTGGCTGGACCTGAGGTAGGGACGTGATTACCATCACGTCCGTTCGCTGAGCGATATCAGTGCTTAGTCATTTTAGCTAAGAGCCGATTACTTAGCGGCATCGGTTTGAAACGGATGCGATGGCAATCGCCTCCCTACCCCTAAATTCACCTTTGCACTTTTGCACAGGAGCTCTGCTCCGATTTGCACCTTTGCACTGTCTTTAGTCCGGCCCTCTGGCCAACTGGCCAACCGATCAACTGATCAACTCGGTCTCTCTAAGCCTCTAATTTGCAATCTCCCCTTTTCCCCGTGTCCCCGTGCCAGCGTGTCCCCTAATCAAATAATGCCATCCCTCGCCCTCATCGTCGGTACGCGCCCCGAGTGCATCAAGCTCGCGCCGGTGTTCGCTGAGCTGCGTCGTGCGGGCAAGGTGCGGCCGTTGCTCGTCTCGACCGGCCAGCACCGCGAATTGCTTGATCAGGCGTTGGGTTCTTTCGGATTGAAGCCCGATGTCGATCTGGGCCTGATGACTCCTGGTCAGTCGCTCCCAGAACTTTCCTCGCGCGTACTTACAGGCGTCTCCGCCTGGCTCGCCGAAGCGAAACCTTCGGCCGTCCTCGTCCAAGGCGATACCACTACCGTGCTCGGTGCCGCGATGGCTTCCTTTTACGCTGGCATCCCCGTCGGCCATGTCGAAGCCGGCCTACGCACCGATGACCTCCGGTCCCCTTTCCCTGAGGAGATGAACCGTCGGGTCACCTCTACGCTCACACGCTGGCATTTCTGTCCGACCGAAGGAGCCAAGGCCAATCTCGTCCGCGAAGGTATCGCCGCGGCGAGCTGTCACGTCACCGGCAATACCGTCATCGACGCCCTGCTCGCCACCCGCGCGAAGATCGGCGGACTCGAGGCGGCCGCCGTCGGTGCTCGCCTCGGTATCGCGCCCACGTTCGTTGCGTCGCACCTCGCCGCGCCAAAGTCCCGCTGGATCCTCGTCACCGGCCATCGCCGCGAATCGTTCGGACCCGGCTTCGAGGATCTTTGCCGTGGTATCCGCCAGCTCGTCGACGCGCATCCCGATCTCGGCGTCGTCTATCCCGTCCATCTCAACCCGCAGGTCCAGGAGCCCGTACGTCGCCTGCTCGGTGACCACCCTCGTATCGCCCTCGCCGCGCCCGCGGCCTATGAGGACTTCGTCTGGCTGATGGACCGCTGTACCTTCGTGCTTACCGATTCCGGCGGCGTGCAGGAGGAAGCCCCTTCGCTCGGCAAGCCCGTGCTCGTCATGCGTGATAAGACCGAGCGCCCCGAAGGCCTCGCCGCCGGCACCAGTGAACTCGTCGGCACCGACTCCGCTCGCATCGTCGCCGCCGCCACTCGTCTGCTCACTGATTCCGCCGAATACGCCCGCCGCGCCCAGTTGCGTAATCCTTATGGGGATGGCACGGCGGCGGCCAGGATTGCTCGGGTGATGGAAGAAGCGCTGAGTGAATAGAGGCCCGGAGGCCCAGAGGCTCGGTTGACCAGAGAAGACACTTCTCAAGGGGAGACCGGAAACCGGAATGTTTGCTGCGGTCATGATAAATCGGGTGTCAGGTGCCGGCCACCGGGGAATCAGCCCTTCGGGTGTCAGCCGTTCAGCCTTCGGCAGCCGGCTCCGGGTTCCCGCGGCTGATGGCCGAGATGCCGACTCCCGAGTCGCCGACGCCCGTGCCCGTCACCCGTCACCTGAAGTTGGTTCCACTTTTGCACAGGAGCTCCGCTCCGATTTGCACCTTTGCACTGTCTTTAGTCCAGCCCTCAACGCTTCGCGTTTCGTGCGCCTCCTCTACTTCCATCAGCATTTCGCGACCCCTCGGGGAGCGAGTGGCACGCGCTCTTATGAGTTTGCGCGGGCGCTGATCGCGCGCGGACATCAGGTGACCATCGTCTGTGGGGCCCATGCGCAGAGCGGCTTGGAGTTGCCGTATGATGCCGAGCGCGGCTGGCATCGCGGAGACGTCGACGGCATCGACGTCATCTCGCTGCCGCTCGCTTACGCGAACCGCGATTCTCTCATCCGCCGGGGCTGGACCTTCCTCCGCTTCGCCCTCCGTTCCGTCCGGCTCGCGCTGCAGCTCGATTACGACCTCGCGTTCGCGACCTCGACGCCGATCACCGCGGTCATCCCCGGACTCGCCGCCAAGTGGTTCCGCGGCAAGCCGTTCGTATTTGAAGTCCGCGACCTCTGGCCCGAACTTCCCCGCGCCCTTGGTCTGCGCAATCCCTTCGTCCTCGGGGGCATGTCCCTCCTGGAATTCCTCGGCTACCGTTCCGCCGACGCGTGCATTGGTCTTTCGCCTGGCATCGTCGACGGTATCCGGGCCCGGGCTGACGAACGTCTGCCGGTCACGATGATCCCCAACGGTTGTGATCTCGAGGTCTTCCATCCCTCCAAACGCGCCAAGCTCAAGCTCCCTGGCATCGGCCTGGATGACTTCGTCGCCGGTTTCACCGGCGCCCATGGTGTCGCCAACGGACTCGATGCTTTGCTCGACGTCGCCGCCGAGCTCAAGCGCCGCGGTGATACCCGGGTTAAACTCGTCTTCATCGGTGACGGCAAGGAGAAGGAACGCCTCGCCGCGGCTGCCGCCGAGCGCGGCCTGACCAATTGCCTCTTCTTCCCGTCGGTGCCCAAGGCTGAACTCGGTGCGATCACCGCCTCGCTGGATTGCGGACTCATGGTCTTGAAAGACGTCCCCGCCTTTTATCGCGGCACCTCGCCGAACAAGTTCTTCGACTATCTCGCCGCCGGGATCCCCGTCGTGAACAATTATCCCGGTTGGCTCGCAGGCCTCATCGAAGAGCATCAGTGCGGCGTTGTCGTGCCGCCCGGCGATGCGGCCGCTTTCGCCGACGCCTTGCAGCGTCTCGCCGCTGATCCAACCAGTTGCCGCGCCATGGGCGCCGCCGCCCGCGCCCTCGGCGAGAAAGAATTCGCCCGCCCCAAGCTTGCCGACCGTTTCGTCACCACGCTCGAAGCCACGGCCCACCACCACCATGCTTAATCGCGAACAAGCCCTCGCCCTCGTGTTGCGTCGTCTCGCCGCGCTCGGCCGCGAACTCGGCAAGCCTGTCTTGGAGCAAGCCGACGAGCAGACCCGTCTGTTCGGTGAAGCCGCCGCGCTGGATAGCATCGGACTCGTCACTCTCATCGCCGACCTTGAAGAAGATATCCGCGTCGCCACCGGTAAGACCGTCACCCTCGCGGACGAGAAAGCCATGAGCCGACTCACTTCACCCTTCCGCCGCGTGGATCTCTTGGCGGAGTATGTGGTGGAGATTGTAGCAAGATAACAGGTGCAAAAGTGCAAACCGGCCTCCGGCCTGTGCAAAGGTGCAAATGTGAAGACAGAGTATTGAGTATCGAGTATCGGGGGAGTGCTTGCCTTGCGGTAGGGTCAGCACTGCGTGCTGACATAGCTGTATCAAGGTAGGGCTGACCACCCTTGGTCAGCCGCGGTTAAGCGAAGGCGCTCAACCCTACCCCACGCTAGGACAGCACGTGGTGCTGTCCCTACCTCAAATCCCACCTTTGCACTTTTGCACAGGAGCTCCGCTCCGATTTGCACCTTTGCACGGTCTTTAGTCCGGCCAACTGGCCAACCGATCAACTGATCAACCTGGTCTAACTCTGAGCCTCCGAGCCTCTGGTCAACTAAGCCTCTCGTTTGTAATCTCCCCTTGTCCACGTGCCCCCGTGCCAGCTTGCCCCCTAATCTAAAATGAACACCGCTCTCATCACCGGCACTTCCCAAGGCCTGGGTCGTGCCCTGGCCGAACGCCTGCTCGCGGACGGTTGGACCGTGCATGGTTTCGCCCGTGGCGCGCTGGGCCTGGTTCATGCGAATTTCCATGGCCATGCCGTCGACGTCACGGATGAGGCGGCGGTCCGTAGTGCCGTCGCGACCATCGCCGAAGGTGGCCGCATCGATCTCCTGGTGAATAATGCCGGCGCGGCGTCCATGAATGCTTTGCTGCTGACGCCCGGCGAGACCGCCGAGCGGCTCATGCGCGTCAACTACCTCGGCACCTTCCATTGTCTGCAGGCTGTCGGTAAGGTCATGGTCCGCCAGCGCGCCGGCCGCATCATCAACCTCACCACCGTCGCTGTGCCGCTTTCGCTTGAAGGCGAGGCCGCTTATGTCGCTAGCAAAGCCGCCGTCGAAGCACTGACTCGCGTCGCCGCCAAGGAGTTCGACAGCCAAGGCGTCCGAGTCATGGCCATTGGTTTCGGCCCGGTTGACACCCGGTTAACCAGAGCTGTTCCCCGTGCGGCTCTTGCTAAGATAAACGGCCAGATTTTACGTCCAGACGGAACGACGATGGACCAAGCGGTCGAGTTCTTCATTTCACAGCTGCACTCGCCAGACTTCATCAGCGGGTCGGTGAGGTATCTGGGAGCCGTATAGTTCTGTCGCCGGCCACCCGCGCGACAAACATCGCCGAACTGACCCATGTCTTTGATTTCACGATTCTCAACCTACGCTGCCAAGCCAGCCCTGGTTGGGTCATGGGGTGTCGTCACCTATGAGGAGCTCGGCCAGATGGTGGGCGCGGCCCGCCACGAACTAGCCCAGCTAAAACTAGATCGTCCGACCGCCTTCGGTCTGATCGGCGAACATGGTCCGGCCGCGACGGCTTGGCTCCTCGCCCTCGCCGAAGCCGGCCATTTCGTCGCGCCGCTTTCCGGCAACGCCGTCGAGCACCCCGCGAAACTCGCCCTCATCAACGCGCAGTGGATTGTCGTCGCGGAAGCCAAGGAATGGAAAACCTTCCCGCGGGTCGACGAACCTTCCAACCATCCGTTATTCCAGCAGCTCATGGGGCAGGGGTCGCCGGGACTCATCCTCTTCTCCAGCGGCACCAGCGGAGCCCCCAAGGCCATGGTCCAGGATTTCGGCAAGCTGCTGGCGTCCTATGAATCTCGTCGCGAGAGCGATCTCGGGATGCTGGCACTCCTGGGCTTCGATCATATCGGCGGGCTGAATACGCTCTTCAACACCTTGGCTGCGGGATCCTTGCTCGCTGTACCGGCCTCTCGTTCGCCGGCCGACGTCGCGGCCACCATCGCCCGCCACCGCGTCGCGATTCTCCCGGCCTCGCCCACCTTCCTGAATCTCCTGCTCACGGCCGGCCTGACCGAGGACCTTTCCTCCCTGCGCGTCATCACCTACGGGACTGAGCCGATGCCCGAAAGCCTACTCGCCCGGCTCAAGGCTGCCTTCCCGCAGGTCCGCTTCATCCAGACTTTTGGCACGAGCGAGACCGGCATCACGCGGACCGAGAGCCCGGAGGGCGATTCGACCTTCTTGCGGTTCGAAGACCCGAATCTCGAATGGAAGGTCATCGATGACGAACTCTGGTTACGCAGCCGTACGCAGATCGCTGGCTATCTGAACGCCAGCAATGAACGCTTCACCGCGGATGGCTGGTTCCGCACGGGCGACAAAGTGGAGCAGGGGCCTAACGGCACGCTGCGTATCCTTGGGCGCATGGGCGAGATGATCAATGTCGGCGGCGAGAAGCTCATGCCCGCCGAAGTCGAATCCGTCGTCCTTGGTATTCCGGGTGTCACCGATTGCCGAGCGCGTGGCGAAGCCAACGCCCTCACCGGCCAGACTGTCGTCGTGGACGTCGTCGCCAGCGTCACCGACCAGGAAGCCCTGCGCTCCGCCATTCGTATGGCCTGCCGCGAACGCCTCGCCCGCCATAAGATTCCGACCCGCGTCACCTTCGTCCCCTCCGTCAGCGGAGAGAGGATGAAGAAGACGCGCTGACTATAGGTGCAAAAGTGCAAACCGGCCTACGGCCTGTGCAAAGGTGCAAAAGTATTTCAAGGGGTAGGGGTAGGGGTCGGGGCAGGGGTAGGCATACAACTACAGTACCCGAATCTGAGTTTACATATCTAGGGACCAGTGACCTAAACCCGACTGCCGAGACCCGAGACCTGAAAAGTTTTCTAGCCCCAGCCCTAGCTCTGGCTCTAGCCCAAAAACCTTTGCACTTTTGCACAGGAGCTCCGCTCCGATTTGCACCTTTGCACTGCCTCTAGGCAGAGGCTCCGGCCATCCGGCCAACTGATCAACCGATCAACTCTGCCTCGGCTCTAAGCCTTCCTGTATCGTCGATACTCAATACTCGATACTCCATACTCTAGTTAAATTGGATTCCCTCCTCCTATATCTCACGCTCGACGTCCTCGTCGTCGGCATGGTCATCCTCGTGATGTTCCGGCGCATGTCCTTCTGGCATCCGCTGACGGCCTATCTGCTGTTCCATCTGTACAGCTTCAGCTACCGCGCCTTCAAGATATATACGGGTTCGCCATTGATGTTCACCGGCACCCCTAACGCCGAGCCGATAACGGTTGATGAAATCAACCGAGCGATGCTCTTGGCCGACCTCGCCCTGCTGATTTTCGCCGCCTCGAGCCTCTGGGCTCATCGTGTCTTCGAGGTCAGGGCTTTCCAGCCGAAGGTCAGGGTTGTCATGAACCCGCAGATCGCGCGCCTGGTCGGCTTCCTTTCCTTGCCCATCGGCGCCTTTTTCTTCTTCGGACTCAGGTCGGGCGGATTGGAGATAACCTCGGACGATATCGCCGCCGGCTACGCGCAGGTCATCTCCATGTGGCCGATCGGCGCCCTCGGGCTGCTGGTCTTCGTCTTCGGCTTCCGTTGGTATCTGGTGATCCTCGTCGCATTCTTCCTGGGGTCAGTCGCGCTGCAGGGATTTAATCGGTTCATGCTGATCTTGCCGTTATTATTCTTTACGGCCTATTACCTGCAATCGCGTCGTCGGCGTTGGCCGACCGTGCCGATCATAATCGGGGCCGCGGTCATGGGATTGCTCTTTCCGCGACTCAAGTATATCGGACAGGCGCTGAAGTACGGCGATACCGAGGACGCGGTCAGCCACTTCACGCAGGCCTTTTCCTTTAAAGCCAAGGACAAGGCGGAAGAACTGACGGAAGAGTTCCTCGACCAGTTCGCGGGCGGGCTTACCTTGACCGATTATAACGGGCGCCATTTCAACGGCTCCACCTATCTCGCGATCATCACCCTGCCGATTCCCCGCGCCATGTGGCCCAACAAGCCGGGCTTGGCGGACCATCTCCAGGAAATATCGACCTCGGGCCGTAACTATGCTCAGCAAGGTCGTATCCTGACCTATCTCGGCGAGTCGTATCTCAACTTCGGTTACGCCGGGCTTTTCCTGATTCCGGCCCTGTTGGGTTATCTGCTCACTGCTTATTGCGTCTCAGCGAACGCCGGGCCTTTGCAGCGCTTACCACGTTACGTTTATCTCGTGGTCTTCATGGTGCTCATCCAGACCTTCCGTGACGGACTACTTTCCATCCTCGTCTTCACCGTGGTCCATAACATGCCGATGCTCTTCACCGTCATTTTGCACAAAATCCCCGGCTTCGCCGTCAAATCCACGGACCGCCCGCCCGCCGATCCCATGGCGTTGGAGGAGGAGGACGATGGTAGAGGCCCGGAGGCCCAGAGGCTCGGTTGATCAGAAAATATAACGAGAGTATGGAGTATCGAGTATGGAGTATCGGGGGAGTGACTGCCTTGGGTAGGGATGCGATGACATCGCATCCGTTAGGCATCAGGGCGGACGCGATAGTGATCACGTCCCTACCTCAAGACACCTAACCTATACTCAATACTCGATACTCGATACTCTCGTATGGTCCGAGCCTCCGAGCCTCCGAGCCTCTGATCAACTAAGCCTCTAGTTATTGTCCGTCCATGCCCCCCATCCGCCACATCGTCTATGAATGCCTTCCCGGTGCTTATGCCGGAGGTGTGCAGAAGATGGTGTTCGAGCTGGCGTCGGCGCAGCGGAGATTGGGAGCCGACGTCGAGATCTGGACGCCGGATGCGATCCGCGCGGGCTCGACCGAAGTATTCGATGGCCTGCCGGTCCGCTACTTCTATCCGGATCCGCTTTTCGGCCTGGCTCGCTCTCATCGCCTCAGTCGAGAGCTGGCGACCCTCCCGGCTGATGTCGTCCTGCATGCCCACAACACGTTCAACCCGCTGAACGTCCAGGTCGACCGCGCCGCGACCGCCCGTGGCCTGAAAGTCTTCTTCAATCCTCACGGCGCCCTCGACTCCGCCTTGTTCTCCGGATGGGACTTCAAGTCGCTCAAGAAGCGCCTCTACATCCGCTACTTCACCCGGCCGAAGTTGAATCGCGCGACCGGCATCTTTGCGCTCACTTCCCTCGAGCAGGCTCAACTCGTCTCCCTGGGCGTCAAAGCCCCGATCCACGTCGTCCCCAACGGCATCCGCCCCATCTCAGTCGCGATTCCCGATGCCGGCTTAGCTTTGCGGGCTCACCATGGCCTCAGTCCGAAGGACCGAGTCGTCCTCTTCGTCGGTCGAATCACGACCAAGAAGCGCATCGAGGACATCATCCGGGCAATCGCCGGCCTGGGCGCACATCTTTTCATCGCGGGCAATCCGGACGCCGAACCTGCCTATACGGCCTTACTCAGGGCGGAGGCTGCCGCCGCTGGGTGCGCTTCCCGCGTGCACTGGCTCGGCTTCATGGACGAAGCCGCGAAAGCCGCCGCCTACGCCGCCGCCGATACGTTCGTCCACGCCTCCGAATCCGAAGGCATGGCCCTCGCCATTCTCGAGGCCATGTCGGCCGGCTTGCCGGTCGTAGCCACGCGTGGGTGCTATATGGCTGAAGCTGCGGCGGCGGGTGCTCTCGTGGAGTGTGCGCCCGGCCCGCTGGCCATCGCCGAAGGGCTCCGCCCGTTGTTGGCCGATTTGGATAAAGCACGTGAGCAGGGCAGACGCGGCCAGGCGTATGTCGCCACCGTCCACGATTGGACGGCGATCGCCCGTCGGTCCCTGCAGATCTACGCCGGCCAAGGAGGTCACGCCTGACCATGTGCGGGATCGCGGGATATGTCGGTCGTTTCGAACCCAGCTTGCTCGGTCAGCTGAATCGTTCCCAAGGCCATCGCGGTCCGGACGGCAGTGGCGAATGGCATGATGCCGACGCCGGCTTGGCCCATGTGCGTTTGGCCATCCTCGACCTGTCACCCAACGGAGCGCAGCCGATGGCTGATGCGTCTGGCCAGGTCATCGTCAGCTTCAACGGCGAGATCTATAACTACCGCGAACTCCGCGTCGGACTGGAGCGCGATGGCGTCGTCTTCCGCGGTGACAGCGATACCGAGGTGCTCGCCAATCTGCTGGCCCGACACGGTCGAGCCTGCCTCCCGAAGCTGAACGGCATCTTCGCTTTCGCCGCTTGGTTCCCAGGAGAACGCAAGCTCCTCCTGGCGCGTGATGCGGCCGGCGTGAAGCCGCTCTATTGGACCACGACGCCGCAGGGTCGCCTCTTCGCCTCCGAACTGAAGGCTTTCCGGGGAATCGCTGGCATCGACTGGTCGCTCGACCCGACGGCCGTCGCGGCCTACCTCACCTTGCTCTATGCGCCGGGCGAACTCACGCCGGCGAAGGGCGTGCGCAAACTCACGCCGGGTTCGTATCTCGAATGGGACGCCGATGGAGCGACCAGCGGTGGCTCGTTCGTCGCCCCGCATTACTCGGCCGAGATCCAGCCCTTCACCGATCGCCAGGCCGCCGATGCCTGCCGTCACTATCTCGGCCAAGCCGTCCGCCGTCAGCTCGTGTCGGATGTCCCTCTGGGCGGCTTCCTCTCCGGGGGCGTCGATTCTTCCGCCATCGCGCACTTCGCCTGTGCTGAACTCGGCGACGCCCAGCGTTACCCCTGCTTCACGGTCGGTTCTTCCGATTTGGCCGGACTCGCCTCCGAAGGATTCGCCGAAGATCATCCCTACGCTGAGCTCATGGCTCAGCGACTGGGCGCCCCTCTGCATGATGCCGTCCTGCGGGATGCGGCGCTCGCCGACCTCGACGGCATGGTCTGGACGCTCGATGAGCCGACCGCCGACGTCGCCGCTTTCACCGCCCACACCGTGTGTCGCGAAGCCCGTGACCGAGGCGTCAAAGTGCTCCTCTCCGGTTCCGGTGGCGATGACCTCTTCACCGGTTACCGTCGTCACGCCGCCTTACGGTTTGAGCGCTATTGGGATTGGGCCCCGCGTCACGCCCGCTCACTCCTGCGTTGCTCGGTCAGTGGCTTGAAGGCGAATAGCCCCTTAGGTCGTCGTCTGGGCAAGCTGTTCCGCTACGCCGATGCCGAGCCGGCGGAACGACTCGCCAGCTACTTCCTTTGGATCAGCCAGGAGACGCTCGCGCCGGCTCTGAGCCCCGCCTTCAAGGAAAGCTTGGGTGTCCATCGCCCCGTCGATCTGCTGCTTCGTTCCCTTGACGGACTTCCGGCTGGCGTGAGCCGACTCGACCAGATGCTGCACCTCGACCGGTCGCACTTCCTGGCGGACCATAATCTCAACTATACCGACAAGATGGCCATGGCCTGCGGCGTCGAAGTCCGTCTGCCCTTTCTCGACCCCGACCTCGTCGCTTTCTCCGAACGATTGGCTGATGGGCGCAAAATCAACGGCCCAGAGGGCAAGCATGTCTTGAGACGCGCTTTGCAGGGCGTCCTGCCCGACGAAATCCTGACGCGACCCAAGGCCGGCTTCGGTCTGCCTTTGCGTCAGCTCTTGCATGGAGTCTATGGCGAACGCCTCCGCGAACTCGCGCGCTCTGGCCGCCTTGATGCCACCGGACTTTTCTCCGGCGAAGGCGCGCTCAAACTCCTCGAAGCAGATCGCCGCGGCGAAATCGACGCCGCTTACCCGCTCCTGGCCATTCTCTGTCTCGAGTCGTGGGTGAGGCAGTTTGCGGGGCGCTGAGGGTGTTACAGGTGCAAAAGTGCAAATCGGCCTACGGCCTGTGCAAAGGTGCAAAAGTAAAGTCAGAGTATAGAGTATTGAGTATGGAGTATCGGGGGAGTGATTACCTTGGGTAGGGTCAGCACTGCGTGCTGATATAGCTGTATCGAGGTAGGGCTGACCACCCTTGGTCAGCCGCGGTTGAGCGAGGGCGCTCAACCCTACCCCGCGCTAGGACAGCACGTGGTGCTGTCCCTACCTCAAGACAACCCAGGCTCACGTGCCAACTTGTCTCCTGCGACTACGTCGCGCCACTTTTGCACCTTTGCACAGGAGCACTGCTCCGATTTGCACCTTTGCACTGCCTCTTTAAGGCTCCCCTTATCCACGTGCCCACGTGCCAGCTTGTCCCCTAAACCAAAATGCACTCCTCCCTCTCCAACATCCGTCTCGCCGGGATCGCCGTGACCACGGGTTCGGTCGTGCGTGATTTCATCGCGGACGGACTCGCCGCGGGCCTCGACCGCGTGGCCTTGGAGCGCACGGCCCAGACCATCGGACTCCGCGAGCGCCGTGTCGCCGCCCCGGGCGTGACCGCCTTGGATCTCTGCGCCGATGCCACCGAGCGGCTGCTCGCTGAGATGGGACTGGATGCCACGTCCATCGACGCCGTCATCTTCGTCACCCAAACTCCTGACCACGCCCAGCCCAATAATGCTTCGCTTCTGCATGGTCGCCTTGGCCTGAGCAAGTCGGCGCCCGCTTACGATCTCTCACTGGGATGTTCCGGCTGGGTCTATGGCCTGCATCAGGCTGCCTTGCTCTGTGCGCACGGTGGGGCCGCGCGCGTGCTCTTGTGCGCGGGAGATACGCTCAGCCGACTCACGAATCCTGGCGACCGTTCGGCCGATCCGCTCTTCGGGGATGCCGGTTCGGCGACCATCGTAGAAAAGACCGGGCGCGCGGCCCCTTGGCATTTCGTGCTCGGTGCCGACGGCGCTGGCGCCGAAGCTATCATGGTTAGGCAGGGTGGGGCGCGTCAGCCGGCCGGCGTGCTCACTGAACGAACGGACGAAGAAGGCAACCGTCGTCATGACGCCAACCTCGCGGTGAACGGAGCCGACGTCTTTCACTTCGCCCTCCGCGAAGTTCCGGCGGCCGTGCAGTCCGTCCTCCGTCACGCCGGCCTGACGCCCGAATCGCTCGACGCCTTGGTGCTGCATCAGTCAAACCGCTTCATCCTGTCCACGCTCGCCAAGAAGATCGGCGTCGCCGAAGGCCGCACGCCCATGGCGGTCGTCGAGCGTTACGGCAACCAAAGCTCCGCCTCGATTCCCTGCGCCCTCCTCGACGGGCTTGGCGAACGTCTGACCATCGGCCCGCTCAAAGTCGCCGGCTGCGGTTATGGCGTCGGACTCTCGTGGGGCGCGTTCGCGGGCGAACTCGGCCCGCTGACCACCGCTCCTATCCTTACTCTCCCGCGATGACCCGGCTCGAAATGCTTAACGCCCTCCGGGCCGACGTCGACGTGCTCGCACGGGCGGAGGAAACGTCCGTCCTCGGCGCCTTGCCCGGCTGGGACTCCTTGGCCATCCTGCTCGTCGTCTCGCACTGCGAGCATGTGTATGACCTCGAAGTCCGCGGTCCGCAGATCCGCGCCTGCCACACCATGGCTGACCTCCTCGACCTCATCGAATCCCTCTCATGAAGAAACTCCTCATCGTCGGCGCCGGCGGTTTCGGCCGGGAACTCTACGCCTGGGCGAGCCAGCATCCGGATTGCGGTCGCCAGTGGCAGCTCGCCGGTTTCCTGGACGATAACCCCGAGGCCCTGAAAGCTTTTGGTTCGTTCGCGCCCGTCTTCCCTTTGGCCGGACATCGGCCGGCCGCCGATCAGCTCTATCTCGTCGGTCTCGGCATGCCTACGCTCAAGGAGAAGCTCGTCGCCCCGCTGGTCTCGGCCGGTGCCGAGTTCCTCACCTTCATTCATCCTTCGGCCATCATCGGCGCCCGTGTGACGCTCGGCCGTGGCGTGGTCGTCTGCCCCGGCGCGATCCTCTCCGTCGATATCGACGTCGGCGAATTCGCCATGGTGAATCTTAATTGTACCATCGGACATGACGCCCGCCTCGGGCCGTGGACCTCGCTCAGCGCTCAGTGCGATATCACCGGCCACGTCCGGGTCGCCGACCGCGTCTTCCTCGGCTCCCGCGCTAGCATCATTCCGGGCAAGAGCGTCGGCAGCCGGGCGGTCGTCGGCGCGGGCGCCGTGGTCGTCACGGATGTCCCCGCCGCGGTGACTGTCGTCGGTATCCCCGCGCGGATTCTTTGATATGCGCAAAGCCCTGCTCATCTTCGGTTCGATCCTGCTCGTCGCGCTGCTCGCGCTCGTGCTTGCGGCCGAATTCTCGCCCCCGCGTCCGCGCGGGTTCACCGGCGAGCTCGGGCAGGCTTTGCCGGAAGTGGCGGGCTGGACGCGTCGCGAGATCCCGATCGCCGGAAGTTCGGCCGCCATGGCCAGCGCGCAGGGCATTCTTAATTTCAGCCAGGCCAAACAGGTGCTGTATGTTCGTGGTGGCACGCAGATCTTGGTCTATGTCGCCTACTGGGAGCCTGGCAAGGTCTCGGTCGTGGACGCCGGCTCGCACAATCCCGATTCCTGCTGGGTCAATAATGGGTGCGTGCGCACCGAGCGGATGCATGCCGTGCCGGGCAAGATCGGGGAGCGAGAACTGCTCCCTTATGAATCTGGCCAATATATCGTCCCCAACGGCGGGAAGCAGAATGTCGCCTTCTGGCATCTCGTGAACGGAGAGCCTAATCGTTACGAAGAACAGGAAGCCGGCTGGCGCAACGGACTATTCGGTCGCCTCGAACGCCTGCCCCTCGTCTGGAAAGATATTCGGGCTTATGGATTAAATCAGAAGAATGAGCAGATGTTTGTGCGGATATCGTCGGGGAGTAGGGTAGAGGATTTATTTGCCGATCCCGCGAATGGAGCGCTGTGGCAGTCGCTTGCTTTGCTTGGGATTTACGGAGATCAGAAGTGGCGGTAGCATTGCCGAGCATTAGGGCAAAAGTGCAACCCGCCTGCGGCTTGTGCAAAGGTGCAAAAGTGAAGGCAAATTTAGCTCACCACCTTTTTCGGCTAGGCAACTCGGGGCGGGTAGCTTCGAGATGCGACATTAAAGCCTGAATTTGAGATGAGCATTTAATGCAGAGCGGCCTCAGCGACTCATACTTTTGAAGCGGGATGTGCCCAATCTTAGCGGCTATATAGGTCAAGGTGCGAACTTCGCCGCAAGACCCCTTGGCCCGGCGCAGCATATCATAGAAAGTGCGGTCAGACCTGCTTTCGAATCCTTCGGAAATGTTACACATGATAGAGACAGAGGCGCGTTGGATCTGGTCCTTGAGCGACCAGTCACGTGCGCCTGGCCCCTCTTTCAGCAACCCGTAGGATTGTACGACGATGAGTTCAGCGGTCTTCCACGCCTCGATCTCCTCAAATTTGGTAAAAGATGCCACGCCGAAGGTTGGTTGCTCACGCCTCTGTCATCAAGAAGCCGCCCTACCATTGTTCTCTCATCTTCAACTAGGTATTATTTGAATCCACTTTTGCACCTTTGCACAGGAGCTCCGCTCCGATTTGCACCTTTGCACATTTAAACTTATGCCTCTCCCCCGCATCTACCTCTCCCCTCCCGATATCGGGTCCGCCGAAATCGAACACGTCCTGGAAGCCTTCCAATCCAATTGGATCGCGCCGGCGGGTCCGAATCTCGACGCGTTTGAAGAAGATTTCGCCGTCATCGTCGGTTCGAAACATGCGGTTGCTGTTTCCTCTGGTACGGCTGCGCTGCATCTCGCCCTTCGTCTCGCCGGCGTAGGCCCGGGTGATGAAGTCCTGTGTTCTTCGCTCACCTTCATCGCCTCCGCTGCGCCCATTACCTATCTTGGGGCCAAGCCCGTCTTCATCGATTCGGAAGAACGGAGCTGGAACATGGATCCCGCGCTCGCCTGCGCGGTCATCGAGCAGAAGGTCAAAGCCGGCAAGAAGCCCAAGGCCTTGGTGCTCGTGCACCTGTATGGTCAGTCGGCGGATATCACTCCCATCAAGGCCTGTTGTGATAAGCATGGCGTGAAACTCATCGAAGATGCTGCTGAAGCCCTCGGTGCGACCTATGGCGAAGCCTCGCCCGGTTCGTTCGGCCTCTTCGGCATCCATTCCTTCAACGGCAACAAGATCATCACCACCGGCGGCGGGGGCATGTTGGTGACGAATGACGCCGAGCTTGCCAGGCAGGCGCGTTTTCTGGCGACCCAGGCTCGCGACGCCGCTCCGCACTATCAGCATTCCACCATCGGCTATAACTACCGGCTCAGCAATATTGCCGCCAGCATCGGACTCGGGCAGCTCACCCGCCTGTCCGGCAAAGTCTCGCGTCGCCGTGGGCACTTCAAGGCCTACGCCGAGGCCTTCAAATCTCTGCCCGGCGTGACCATGCAGCCCGAAGCTTCCTGGGGCCAGTCCACCCGCTGGCTCACTTGCCTCACCATCGATCCCCAGATCGCGGGTGTCACCCGCGAGCAGGTCCGTCTCGCGCTCGAAGCTGAGAATATCGAGGCCCGCCCCGTCTGGAAGCCCATGCATCTTCAACCCGTCTTCGACGGCGCCGAAATGCACGGCGGCAAAGTCAGCGAACGCCTCTTCGACCAAGGCCTCTGCCTTCCCTCCGGCGCCGGCCTGAGCGAGCCGGAACGTAGTCGCGTCATCGCTGCCATCAAAGGGATCATCTCATGACCTCGTCCCCCCCGGCTTCTTCCGCCGTCCCCGTTTCCGAGTGGTTTGTCCGCTGGTCGCCCTCGTTAGGCGTCATCGCTGCGCTCTCCCTCGGGCTTTCATTGGTCGCGGTATTGTTCAATCCCGCATGGACCGATGAGGTTTTCTATGTCGAGCCAGGCGCCTCCTTGGCCTTCGGCGAGGGCTTTCTTTCCAATGGGATAAGTCACCTGGGGTACGGCGCCACGTGGGGGCTCAGCAATCCGGGCGCGCCCCTGCTCCTGGCCGGCTGGTTTAAATTGGCCGGCTTTGGCCAGTTCTCCGCCCACGCGTTTTTCTTCCTCGTCCAGCTCGTCGGTGCCATCCTGCTCACGCGCTGGGTCCGGGAGCGACATCCGATGGGCAGGACGGCAGCCGTTGCCCTGGTGGCGCTCTGCATGATGATGCATTCCCTGGCGGGCAACGCGATCTTCCATGCGCGCCACGATGCTTGCGCGCTGCTGCTCTTCGCCTGGTTCCTTGGTGCTTTCTTCCCGGCGGCGACCAACGGGCGGGCGCGCCTCCTGGCCTTTTCCCTCGGTCCGGCCTGCGTGTTCTTCGGACTGCAGTTCTGCGGCTATTTCGCCCTCGCCGCGGCCGGTATCTTCCTTTGGCGCCGAACGCGCGAAACATTCGTGTCAGGACTATGCCTCGCGGCGGGCCTGATCACGGGAGTCTTGCTCCTGCGCTGGGCTTATGGGCATATCGGAGTCTGGCAGGCTTTTCTCGACAATCGTGGCGAGAACTTCGGCCGGGCTTTCCATCTCGACAAGTTCTATGTCAGCAAGGATTTCATCGTGCTCATTCCTGCGTGCCTCGGACTCGTGCTGGCGGAAGGCCTTGCCGGCCGAGGCTGGCGCAACGAAGTGGCCACGGCCGGCTGGTTCGGGTGCGGCCTTCTGCTCGGCGTGCCCGTGATCATTCAGCTCATCGGCCTCTGGCAGGCGCCGTTCAGCTGGATGATCACGGTGCCGTTGCTGATCGCGATTCTGCCGGTATGCGCCGCCCGGACCTTCGGCCGCGGCGGCTGGTTCCTCGGCGTCATCGCCTTGCTGTTCCTGCTTTCTTGTTACGTCCGGCTGAAGGAGTTGCCCCTGGCTGTCGAGCAGGCAGGCAGTCGACGACAGACCGTGGTCGAGCTCCGCCGCCTGGCGTCTCCTGACGAGGTGGCGCTAGGCTCGATGTCCTTGTATTACGAGCTTCGGGCTTCCGGGCAGAAGTCCTACTGGCCATATGATCGCTTCCTCCCCGCCCATCCGGAACTCGCCAGAAAAGTCCGCTGGCTGGTCTTGGTGGAAGTCGATCGCCCGATTCTCACCGAACACCTCGGTGGTGCCTGGGAGCAGGTCTATGTTTCCGATTCGGCCGCCCCCCGGGGAGCGCATGGGCCCTATGTCATCCTCCGCCGCGTGCCGACGTCACGTTGATGACCGCGCCCTCAGAACGTCGCCGGGTGCTGGTCGTCGTCCCGGCCTATAATGAAGAAGCCCGCCTTGAGGCGCCTCTCCGGAGCTATCTCGCCTTTGCCCACGCCCGCGCCGATCTCGACGTTCGCTTTCTCGTGGTACTGAACGGATGCCGGGATGGGACGGCCGCGGTCGTCGAACGTGTCGCGCGCGACGCCGCCGAGCTGTCCTGGATGGAATACGCCGAGCCGATCGGCAAAGGGGGGGCTTTGCTCGCAGGGTTCCGTCATCACGCCGGCGTCGATTGGGTCGGCTTTGTCGACGCGGACGGCGCGACGCCGGCCGCCTCGCTCTTCGGCCTGCTCGACGAGTCGGCGGCCGACGTCGTGGTCGGCCGCCGGGCGATGGCCGAACGTCCTTTGGGTCGTCGCGTCACCAGCCTCGGCTTCAATCTCGCCGTGCGCTTGTTGCTGGGATTGACGACACGTGACACCCAATGCGGGGCGAAATTCTTCCGCTCGTCGCTGATGCCGGCCATCTTGGAGCAGGTCGACACCTGCGACATGGCGGTCGACGTCGATCTCCTGCTCGCCGCCCGCTCGGTCGGAGCGGTCATCGGCGAGCGCCCCGTGACATGGGCTGATCAGCCCGGCTCCAAGGTGCAGATCTTCCGCACCTCGGCCTTGATGTTCCTTTCGGTGTGGCGTCTGCTCTGCCTGCGTCGTCTGCCTCCGTTGCCTGGCCGCGCCCTCCTGCG
>Ga0315909_10002010_pt1 | contig 26714 bp, 31 predicted proteins | sample LakEriMetagenome_11_FD_203527 | JGI IMG/M metagenome (GOLD analysis project Ga0315909, IMG submission 203527) | Freshwater fungal communities from buoy surface, Lake Erie, Ohio, United States - Buoy 2 MA125 | ecosystem: Environmental > Aquatic > Freshwater > Lake | place: USA: Lake Erie, Ohio...
AGTCGTCCGAGGGGTGAGCGGTCATGCCGTTGAACGTCTTTACGAGTCCGAGATCCAGCATTGCACGTTGGCGCCCATATGGGTGATCCTTAATCTTGCAAGAAGACCAGACGGAATCAAAGCAGAGGTGATCGTAGTCCGATCCTGGTTTGACATAGTTTTCCACCCATCGAATGAAGTCACAGCAGACGTCTTCGGCGTTATAAGGATAGGCCCCGGTATCAGCATAAATCTTCTCCATTACCTTGTCAAGAAATACTTCTTGCTTCAATCTATCTGTGTTGTTTGCCAGGTACGAGATGCACTCGACTGCGTTCGTACCGTAGTAGAACGGGCTTTCGAGATTGACGTACTCTGGATACCAGTCAGCGATATCTGCTACGACAGCTGCATATTGGAACTTGTACTGGCGGAGACCGTTGGCAACATTCCATGCCAGCATCCAGTCGCCGATCTCACGAAGATCTCTCTTGGCATTGCTGGCCTGCAACCACTCGGCCAAATCGCGTGCTAGTCGTGGAGCAAACTCTGAGAGGTAGTAGTCGCCACCCTTCTTGTAGTTAGAACCGGCCGGTACCTTCGGGAATGCAGGGAACTGATAACCAACCGACGTATAGAACGGATACGGATGGTGGTTGACACGCCGAACCATGTCCTCAATCGACATACACTCGTACAGATGAGGAAGTAGTGTGTTGTGATAACCTGACGGCTTCTTCGAGTAGTTGATTCCAGAGCCAGTTACACGATGCAAGATGAAGACATACAGCCATTCTGGGAGACTAAAATCAGCATGCTTGCCCGTCCAATCGCGCGCAATGTACCCACGTTCGCGTGTATGGATTCCTTTTTCCATCTTATGGAAGTATGGATGTTCTGGTGTCCAACCATAGAAGACGTCGTTAATGATCTGAGAGAAGCCGGCAAACTTCCGTTCTACGACGTCATAGAGTTCGACGTTCTCGAGGAGATCGTCGTTCATATTACTTTCAAGGTATGGAATCGTGCCTAGGTTGCACTTTGCCTGTTGGTCTTTGGCCAGTTCAAAGTATCGTAGATACTCATCATAATATTCTGTCATTTCCATAATTTTTATACTTCATAAGTAAGAAATACGACGCCAGACTCTTTGAACATTTGCGATGTGGTCTTCATTGAATTGCGCCAGCGATCAGGAATATCCTTTGGGTACTCCATAATCACACGCTTAATGCCAACCTGAATGATACCCTTTGCACATTCAGAACAGACAGGCAACCCAGTTACATACAATGTTGCACCGTCAAGAGAAGCACCAGAGTGACAGGCGTTGTAGATGGCATTCATCTCGCCATGCACAACATACTTATACTTCTCTTCGCGGTCTTCATAACGATCATCAGTGTCCTTGACACCACGTGGAAAACCATTATAACCCTGGCTGAGAATCTGCCCCTTCGTTCCTACGGCAACGGCGCCGACCTTGACAGACGGATCCTTTGACCACTTTGAAACTTCACTGGCAATATCCAGATAACGGCGTGTCCACTTATTCATTACTTTACCTTATCGAAATGGCGCTCATAAACGTGAAGCGATCCAACATGCCAAATAATATGTGGTTCCTTTGTGAGATTCAGGTCTGCAGACAGACAATCAGCAACATACTTCTGCCATGCGTAATCATTACGATAACCAAAGACAACGTCATTCGAACGCATCTGAACAACAGCAATTAGCTGATTGTCGCGAATCATGTACTGAACCGTATTGGTGCACATGAAATCACTCATACCATCACGGTTGTAATCTTCCCACATCGAAGGACGAGTATAGATCATCACAGCACGACGACTATTCGGCGAGAAGGTCAGTTCATTGAGAACCCGAGAGTGCTGAAGGTAGTTGTCCTTGTGCCAGATAGCCCAGCCATAGTTCGAGTTAATCTTGCCAGAACGGTCGGCAACCTGCTGCCAGATAGCCGGAGTCTTACCAGGAATATCCTCGACATAAAGAGACATCGACTTGTACCACTCGAGCTCGCGCTCGACATAGTCCTCATTGACCTCACCAAAGATCATCGGTTCATTTGCCTCGAAGGTGGCACCGATCATCTCGATAGTCTTGACACCGGTCTTATCAACAACAAAGCGTTCTGACTTCAGTTCTTGAATGAAGTAATCACGAATATACTCGACCTTAAGCATCGAACTTCACCTTCTTTGGTCGGTTGAGATAGTCACGGTTCGGATCCTGGCCTTCCATCTTGCCACGAATGTACGAGACGGCAAAGCTGGCGTAGTTGATCAGGTCCTTATAGGTGTCTTCGAGCGACTCGAAGTTAGCAGTCGAGCCAGACTCAAGCAGAGACTGTGCACGAAGCATCTTGCCATGCATCGTGTCATGGATCGAGTCGACACCACGACGATAGTGCATTGCCTGCACCACGTTCGAGTTGGGATTCTGATAATCCTGAGACTTCTTGAGCTGCAACTCGATGCACTCTTGCAGGACTTTTACTGATTCGCGTTCATTAGACATATTTTGGCACCCTATAAAACTTGCCGCCGTATTGCGACGGCTGTAATGAATCTAATACGTATTGAGAATTAAGTACATTGATAAGTTCAAAACGCACAACATCGCCGGCCCGAAGAGGACGATCTTCAGGACGATACATGCGGTAGAAGCAATAGTCGGTCAGGAGACCGTCATCCACTCCCTGTTGTACCCATGGATGTGTCTCGAGTTTTTCCTTCGACACATTGTAGTACAGATTCATATCAATGCACTTAAAATCGATGTATGCAGTATCTACACGACAGTCATATACACATGCTCCGCCTTTGGTATGATGCTCAAGAAGAGGTGCGTCAACCTTACCTAAGGCGATAAGCCACTCCTCGAGCATCAAACAATCGACATCCTTCGTAAACTTAAAATCAGATCGATTGCCTTGACGAAGATGCCCACGTTTTTCATCACGAAGTCGAATAAACTCTTCAGTGATAGTCACCTCTCCGATGTCATCGAAGATGGATTTCATTTTTTCTAATAGTTCAGTCATTATATACGTTCACGCTTCCAATCTGGATACAAGCCACGCTTATCTTTAACACATCGGTTGTTCACCGCGGCCCGAGAGCAGTTATATTTTTTCATTACGTCAAGAATATTATTATACCGCACACCTTCAATAATGTACACATATTTTTTAGCCGTCTTGCGGACATATGGAACTAGTTCGATTTGGGCTGCTTCGTATTGTTCTTCCCAGGTATCATACCCAGAACCAATCTTTTGAAACTTCTTCAGAGCCTCATTTTCTTCTTTGGTCACATAATGAACCTGGCATACCTTTATAATAAAGGCGGTCAGTTCTTCCTTTGTAACACCAGCATCAAGCATCTCAAACATTTTGTGAGCACTGGCTTGTCGAGGATAAAAATGTTCCTTGACCAGCTCAGATACCTTAAGATGTTGGCCCTTTTTAGAGACGAATCCGGTAAAAATAATCGGGCAGTCAAAAATAACATTCCGGAATGCGGAGATCATCATCTGACGGTGTTCTGGTTTGTCTTTATATAGATTGTAGTTGCCAATTACACAGTCGGCCATCAATTCGTATTTTTGAGACATGATACAAAACCTTTCGGGTTGGTATAAGGCCACCCTACACCAACCCGAATAAAATGTACATAGTTATTTTAGTTTTGATAACAAACCGTGATTGCCACTATGGTCCGGAGCAACCCACCATTCAGGCTTGATCAGGTCCGGCAACCCAAGTGGATTCGGACGGCTTGCCTTCACGCCGACTTGCTTATTCATATTTGCGTCGTGTACTTCATTCCATGCAAGACGAGGATTCACGTCAAATGCATTCAGAGTGCCGATAGCAACCACACACAGGTCGATAAGGGCATCAACAATCTCTTCAGGATTGTCCATGTTGTCCTTCAGTTCATTCAGTTCCTCTTCAAGGAACTTGACACGAAACTCGAGGAACTGCTTCAGCTTCTCGGCGTCAAACTGACGCACCTTTTCATTCACACCGTACTTGGTGTGCATATCTTCAATATCACTTACCCAATCCATACTCATTATAATCTCCTTGTTGGAATCTTTATTTTACTGATTAGCCTGTGAACCAAGCATTAAAAGAATTGTAATAAGATATATCGGAATAGACACAATTGGAGCTAACTGATCTTTATATTTCCAGCGTCTACCGGTCTTAGCCACGGATCTTTTTCGCCCCCATTCGTGAGTAAAAAAGTATGTTATGGCAATATAAAGATAGCCTGGCCACCAAAGAAAATATCTATAGTTCATAATCTTCTTACCACACTCTTTCAAAAGTGTACATTAGTTTTTGAGGGCTTCTAGAAGCTGTTCTGCTTCTGGGGTCAAACTCTTAATTCGCAAACCGTTTGCAGTCACCGGTGTGCCCTTGTTTAGTTTCGCCTGAAGCTTCTTTGCTTGTTCAAGATGATAGCGGTTGGCACGCTTAGTATGAACAATGCCTTCAAGATGATCAAACTCATGCTGAAACACACGAGCAGACATGCCGTCAAAGACCCGGGTCTCGGTCTGGCCGTCAGGATGTGTAAAACGAACCTTGATCTTCTTTGGTCGCTTGACTTTGACCCATAGGTTCGGATAGCTCAAGCATCCTTCTTCAAGATACACCATCTCGCTAGAGATGTCAACGATCCTAGGATTAAACACACCGATGATATTCTCGGCTCGCATGACAAATGCACGGTAGGGAAGACCTACCTGTGGTGCGGCGAGACCGAGACCATCATTCTCTCTCATGGTCTCAGCGAGATCATTATAGAGTTCTACGGGGTTAATTGGCGGGTTTGTAAAGTCGAAGTTCTCAGTCTTCTGCTTGAGAATTGGATCATTACAATCTACAAGTTCACGAATCATGCTGCTATCCTATTCAAAGAACAAAACACTCTCTTCTTTGCCTGAGAATATCTAATACGAAATTTCCAGCCGTAACCCATAATAACATATGTTGTTAATAGCCAATTTTTAATTTTGTTCATGCTGCCATCCTCGAAAAATTAGCGTGCTTTTCAAATTTGATCACCGAGTGGAACTTATCATAAAGCTGATCGCCCTTATGACTGATCACAAACGTATTCGTATCCTGCGTCAGACCATCCAGGATCTTCATGAACTCTTCCGTGCCGCCGACGTCAAGTGACGAGTCGAAGACTTCATCCATGATGAGAAGGTTGGTCGAAGCAGAATTGCGGAGCTTAGCAATAGCCCTCCAGGTAAACATAAGGCTAAGATCAATGCGCATTTTTTCTCCCTCGGAGAAAGAGGCATAGCTGAAATCGTCTCTGTAACGCGACTTAATAGTTTCATTAAAGTTCTCATCCAATTCAAACTGGACGAAGAAGTCCATCGCAGCCAGATATTTATTGATCAGCTTGTTCATCACAGGGACATATTGCTTGATGATCTTAGTCTTGATGCCAGTATCCTTCAACAGAACACCTGCAACCTCAAGAACCTGACGATGATGCATCAGTTCTTCTTTACGAGTCTTGGTGTTCTTCAGATCAAGCTTGAAGGCGTCAATATCATCATTGCCACTATCGATTGCTCGAGTGTTGTTGCGGATTGATTCGATCTCAGCATTCAGAGTCTTGATTGAGTTTTGCCACGAACGAATGTCTGCATTATGGCCAGTGATCTGCGTGTTAAGGGAGGTGATTTGAGCATTGATCGACGAGATCTCGTTGAGACGATCTTCGATACTTTCCATTTGCCGCTCGATCGAGGCCATAGCCTCGGTAATCTCGGCAGTCTTAGATACTCGATTATCGATCCATTCTTTCTTAAAGTCATGATCGATACCCTGCCTACATGTTGGACAGTTGTCGTGATCATGGAAGAATGAGATCTCCTTTTTGAATTTACGGATTTTCGTTTCAAGTTCAGACTCCATTTGCAGAAGCTTTGCTTTACGATTAGCTACTTTGCTATGATCTTCGATACCGGCAGACAGCGCCAAGATCTCAGTAGACACCTTTTCAATTACTTGCCCAGTAGCGTTGATACGATCTTCAAGCTCTGCAATCATATCTTGCTTAGCTCTGATCAAGTCTTCATTATTGGTACGAAGAGATGCAATATGCTTCTCGGCCAACTCGATCTTGTTCTCGATCAGAGTAACCTTGTGGTCGGTTTCATGAATCTCATTACGGTTCTCAAGAATCTTTTCTTTCAAGAGAGTATTCATCGTACTGAAGATTTGGATATCCAATAGATCTTCAATCACCTCACGGCGTGCGTGAGCAGGAAGCTGCATAAACGGCAAATAATTCGCAGAACCCAAAACTACGATTTGTCCGAAAGATTTGAAACTTAGTTTTAAGATTTGCTTTTCAAAGTAATCTTGATAATCCTTGATAGAACTATTTTGATTAATTAGTACACCATTTTGATATATTTCAAATAAATTAGGTTTCATACCTCTTTTTACTAGAAATTCGTTTTTCCCTATGGTGAACTCACATTCCACAAGAAGGTTCTTATTTGTCATCGAATTGATGAGCTGCGGCTTGTTGATGTTACGAAACGCCTTACCGTATAGAACATACGACAAGGCGTCCAGAATCGTGGACTTGCCGGCACCGTTCTCGCCGACGATGAGTGTAGACTTGCTACGATCCAGAAGGATCTCGGTCATTTGATTGCCGGTTGACAGAAGGTTCTGCCAACGGAGCTTTTTAAAGTGAATCATATTTACCCTGTTCGTAACCAGCTTGGTATGCTGCTTTTAGCCAATTGACAATACCATCTTGTGGAGCACCGCCGGCGAGTAGATCTAATTGTTCGTAGAATCTTTCACTACGAAGACCAAAGTTTTCGATCTCGTTGAACCAGTCTTCGAATGTCATAACTACTCCACACTTAAAGCTTCACCATACAACGTAGTTAGAAAATTGTACAATCTTTTTTTGTCGACTGGAGTATCCCACTGATCGACTACCTTTGTCAGAATAGTCAGTGTGTCCTCGGCCTCGTTGACGATATCACTATCATCCTCGAGTTGAAGATTGAGGTTGTCCTCGACTACCTGCAGGTCCAGGACTCCGGCCTTCTCGATCTTGTCGACGAACATGTCGAACCAGTACGGGTTGTTCTTGCTATGTACGATCAGCTTGACATAAGATCCCTTGTAGTGATCAAAGTCGACGGCCATGATCTCGTCAAGTACCCGGTCCTGATCGTTGTAATGGATCTTGTTGAACATCGTTAACGGGTTGCGGATGAACGTCAGTTCCCTCGTCTCCGTATCGAAGATATGAAACCCTCGAGGGTCATTGTAATCAGACCAAGACATCTCATAAGGAGCACCGAGATAGTTAATGTTACCACGAGTAGACTTGTGATGAAAATGCCCGGAACATACAAGATCAAACTTGTCAAAAATCTTTGAGTCGAACCCATGGTCATTTACTGCGCCCTTGTACATCTCGAAACCGGCAAGTTCCAAGTGGCCGAAAAGAATCTGTGCGGATGTATTCTGTATAAACTCCATCGACTCGTTGTAGTTCCCGGAACAGATCCATGGAAGAACGGCGATGGTGGTGCCACCGATGTCAACGTCGGTCGGCTCATCGTAATAGTGGATGTTATACGTCGAGTGCTCGAAGAGTTCCCTCATCGAGTTCACCTCGTTCGTGTTCTTGAACGAGGTATCATGGTTACCGATGATAACGTCTAGGCGGATTCCTGCCCTATCACAGTGCTCGACGAACTTTCGTAGGTGTCTGGCCGTAACGAAGTTGATATACTTTCGACGATCAACGATATCACCCAGGTGAAAAATATTGCTAATACCATGAGTAGCAAGATACGGAAAGAAATGGTCATAGTAAAACCTATTGAAATATTCGGCGAACGCAGGACTGTCCCCGCGTGCACCCCAGTGAGTGTCGGTGATCAAAGCAATTTTCATTAACGGCCTCTCTTGAGTTCTGCCTTATCATATTCTTTCAATGACTGTTCGGCATACTCTTTAATAGAACGCATCGTTTGACTGTAGTTGAATCGTACGGTCGGCGATGCCTTTGCGTCCAGCATGTTTTCTCGGATCTGCTCAAGCAGAGGTGGAATGTTAAGTTTCATCGTTATCGTCCTCAATAAATTTCTCTACACCCTTCTTCGCCTTCGGCGCAACAGGGTTCTTTGCCTCAAACTTATCTACGAGTTCACCCAGCTTCTCGGATACGTTTATAAAGGCAGCGGAGTAATGGCTTCTGTCTTCTGGTGCCATATCAACCAACGTGTTCATGATGATGCTGTTCTCAAAGCTCTTGTGTTTGATGTACAGCTGCTTCTTCTCTTTCTGGATACGACGAAGGAAAGCATAGTAGATGATCTGTGTGAAATATGCAAACGGATTCGTCGACTTCTCAGGATTAAAGTTGTGAATATATGCAAGACAGTTCTCGATACCGTCAGAGATCATCTCATCCTTGTACGAGTAACCGACAAAGTTAGGTCGAGTTGCTAACCGGGTGGCGATCAACATGATACATTCGCCGATGTACCGTGATACGATCGGACGTGGTTCCCCAGCTGCAGTCGCCTCGTCACATAACCGACGATAGACGACCATCTCTGTGTAGAACTTCTTGTTGTCGATATAGTTATTCGACTTTTTCTTCTTTACCGGATTTGGCACTGAATCTTTCATTATATATTCCTTAGTTAACCGTTGACCCGCCTACGAGTCTATTTGAAATAATGCTGCGCATCTTCTCATCCATGTCGTCCATCTCCTTGATGGCGTCGTCGATCATCTTTGCCATGGATCCACGATTCTGAGCAGCGAGCAGCTTTTCATAGTAACGAACCATGAGTTCGTTTGCCTCGAACGAAAATACTACATGGCTACTACTTATAGTAATACACTGTTCTTTAGAAAATGTACATACATTTATTAGCGACATGCCATTATTACCATGCTCATCCTGCGAATCAATGATATAGAACGGATCCTCGATAGTAATATCAGAATTTCCAGGTGACACCGACTTACCGATGATCTGTTCACCGTTGATGAGTGTATAGATTCTAAGCATTATAACCTCACGTTGTAGATTTCATATTCGAACTTCTCGGCGTCGTAGATCTTACAGCGTTCCAGGAAGTGGTTGAGTGTAAAGTTGGTTTGTGACTTGTATGAGAGGTCGTCGACGATATCGTAGAGGATCGCCTCCTCCTTCTCGGCATGCATACGCAACATACGACCGATAGACTGTAGCACCTTGATCTTCGACTTCGAGGGCGATGCAGCGATCATATGGTGGAGCTTGTTAATACTCACACCCGTCGACGTGGTCCCGAGCGACGCGATGAGGACAGCATTCTCCTCATCTTCAAGAGCGCGACGTATACTTTCCCTGTCCACGCCTGATACAGAACCATCAATGTAAAACACATTATGGTCAGACACTGAACTAATGGCAGTATGTAGGAGCTTTCCATGATCAATAATCCTAAAGAAGAGTAGTTTGTTTCCCTTGAGCGAGAGGGTCAGGTTCTTCAAATACTTGTTACGTTTCTCGTGGTTTACCAGGAAGTCGATCTCATCCTGATACGATTTCTTCTTCTTGTTCACCGGCGTGTGGAACTGTTTCTTCACGTCTTCCGGATACTTCAAGATGATGCACTTGATCTTGAGTTTGGCAACGTGGCCATCCTTCATCAACTGTGCGGTAGTGGTTGGTCTGTACTGTGGTCCGAAGAGTCCTTCGATCGTAGTTTCATTAAGTGGTTGGCCGTCGAGTGTGCCTGTTGTACCAAAGCGGTATTTGCAGCTTTCGAGACTTGATAGGATTTGTATGAGGCTCGTTGCCTTGCATCCGTGAGCTTCATCTCCAAACACGCACCCGAATTGGGCGTACCATTGCTTTGGCATCTTGGTTTTGCCGTTGTTGAGAGACTGCCACGTAGTAATAACAATGTCACAGTCGATATCATTAGATTTGCTAAGACCGCCAGTGCTAACATGTATATTACCAGTGTATCCATAATCTCTAAAGTCACTTTCCATCTGCCCGACAAGACCGATCGTAGGAACGATGATCAGGCCCTTGTGTTGTTGATACCATCTCATGATGATGTAGATCATGAGAGACTTACCCGATGACGTAGGACTGACGAGAGTTCTACGACCCGAGCGAATGCATTTCAGAATCGCCTTGAACTGATAGTCACGAATCTGATACTTCTCTGGAATGTTCAGAGTCTTGATGAACTCCGTCAGCTCGTACTCCGATACGTTTGAGTAGATGAGCTCATCGTCGAACGTCAGTGTATAGTCGCGTGCATCACAGAACTTCTTGATCTTCTGCGCAAGACCACCGTAGATGGTACCGGACAGGTTGTTCAGGAGACGGATCTTACCGTCCCACATCCTTGCCTTGTACTTCGGGTGCCACTTGTAGTTGTCTGCATAGAATGTGAAATGATCCGACAACTCCATGATGGTCGACGGATCTGCACATACCTTGATGTGTACGCTGTTGATGTATTTCAGATGGACATCACTCATTAAATACCAACTTTAAACTTCTCCCACTCGATTGCAGCCTTGATGTTGAAACCGCGTCCGGTCAGGGATTTGATGATCGATTCAAGAAGCTCGATCTTTTCTTGTTGGATACCGATACGTAGTGTCATATCGACAACCTCTTGATCTGCCTCTATATAGTTATTCACGTCTGAACGAAGGATCTTACCCTGGGGAGGAAGTCTCCATCCCTTGGCATGTGTCTCCTCCGTCGGGCCCATGGTAAAGAACTCGTTCTTCGCCAACTTCAGTTGCTTGAGTTCGGCTTCGTACTTACGAAGAAGCAGTCGTTCGTTCGTAAAGATTTTAAAATATTTGTGGTGGAGTTTCGGGATGTTCAGCGCCTCGTTTCCAAGCTCCGAACGATCGATACGGGAATCCTGTTCCCATTCGGCAAAGATGTCATCTATTTTCATAATAACCTTATATCACAGCTGGTAAATTAAGTACACCTAATTATTCGACCAAATCGACGGTATATCTCAGATATTCAAAGTCGACCGTGCACTGCATATAGTTGACGTCGGTGTCTGTAGTATTGAACTGAAGATCTCCGATAGAGATCGGAAACGCGTCGATAAATTTTACTCTAATATTCGGTCTCATAGCACTGTTCGTGATAAGTAGAGTGATATCCGAATAAACAGTCTTTGGATTTCCTGGTTCGGCCGCCTTCAACGCCTTGTACTGGTCAAAGCTCTCCGGAGCGCCGAGGCCGACCATCCAATTGTGGATTTCAAGATAGTCGTCAAGATCCTCACTCACACGGAACGATACCGACAACGGATTGTATGTGATATGGCTGGCGATAGGAATCGTTACGAACGGTGTAGGTGACTCTGCCTGACTCAACTGCAGACCTGGGATACGTGCATCTTGGACGTTAAAGTTTAGGTTTGGAGCACGCGTAAGACTGAACCTGAACCCAAGAGGCGATAAGAAGTTCTTATTTGCTGGAACGTTGAGAGCAGACATATTATTCCTTGAATGCTTAAATTCATTATACCACATCTATTTATAATGTACATAAAAAAAGAGAGGGGACCGAAGTCCCCTCTCAGTATCGGTTGGTTTGTCCCAACTCTTATGATTACATAAGGTTCGAGATAAGAACGCGACGGTAGTACTTGTTCGAATCCTGCTCAAGAGTTGCAGTTGCGTCAGCAGTTGCAGTACCCTTAGCGAATGGATTTGGAGCCATGCCGTAGCGAGTCTTGAAGCCGATCTTTGGCTGGAATGAGCCTGGATCAACTGCACGAACCATCTGTAGAGGAACGTATGGGCAGTAGAACAGACCAGCGTCATATGGGTTCGAACCCTTATAACCAACTACCAGGTAGTTTGTGCCAGCGTATGGATCGATGTAAACCTTGATGCGACCGTTGATAACACCAGCGAAGGTATTACCTGTGTCGTCAATGTTCAGCGAGTTTGTGTTAAGAGCTGGAGCGTAATCCAGAACACCAGCCATCTGAAGTGCAGAAGCTACGTCTGACGAACAGATGATGATGTTACCCTTACCACGACGGGTTTGCTTAGCAATCTGGTTGCATTCGCGTTCGATTTGGAACAGAAGACCCTTGAACTTTTCAACCATCCAACGACCGTTTGAGTCGGTGTCAAGATCGAAGAAGCCCTGAGTTGTTGTACCGTCAGCAGCACCGCGCTCAGCAGTGATGATGATCGAGCGAACAACTTCACGGTTGATTTCTGCAAGGATTTCAGCTGACAGAATGTTTGAAAGTTCTGTTTCAGCGTCAAGGCCGTGAATTGCCTTCAGGTCCTGTGCAAGTTCGAGAGTGTATTCTGCCTTCAGAGCGCGAGTCTTAGCAGCAACAGTTACCTTCTCGATCGAGAAGCCCATTTCTGGGAATACGTAAGTGCTGTTTGCACCAAGAAGTTCGCCCGAACCAAGCAGAAGACCCATTGTGTAGTTATAGGTCGAGTTGCCTGCGTTGTTCGAAGCACCTGGAGCTGTACCAACTGTGTTAGCACCAACAGCTGTTGCAGAACCTGCACCAGTGTTAGCAGCGTTTACGCCAGCGCCGAGACGCGAAGCGTGGCCAGTGTTTGCTTCGCCGTAGAATGCTTCGTCACCAAGAGCGGTTGAGTTAGCATACTTCGAACGCATTGCGAAGATAAGACCTGTTGGGCCCGACATTGGCTGAACGCCGCAGATGTCGTAAGCGATCAGGTTTGGCATCGAACGACGAACCAGCGAGATAAGTACTGGGTCGAAGTTTGCAGCGTTGCCAGCAACGTTAACGTGTGTGGCTTCACCAAGAAGTTGTTGTGCACCACCCTGTGCAGCCGACTCGCGAAGGGCTGCTTCGGTGTTTTCTAGAATCTGTGCGGTTACGTAGCGCTTGTGTGCGTTACCGATCTCTGGGAGATCAGTGTGCTCAAGCACTGGCTTCCACTTGTTTTGTAGTTCCTCAGCTAACATTTTATTCTCCCTTTACCTTTCTGGGTATTTGGTATTTTATTTATTACTTTACGTTTCTTGAAATAGCGCTTACGTAGTGAGCCATATGTGCTGGTACTTCTACAGTACGATCAACACCGTCTTCGGCTTCTTCAGTAACGACACCGGTTGATGTGACTTCCTTCTTCTCTGAGAAGTACTTGTCCTTGATGATGTGTAGCTTCTTGGCATATGTTTCAGCATCGCCGAATTCAAGGCCTTCTGCTAGAGTACGAAGCTTTTCAACCTGAGTGGCTGCTAGACCTTCGCTCACCTCGTCGAATGTAGCTTCCTTGGTAGCTTCATCGATTACCGACTGAAGTTCAAGTTGCTGATTGATCGACTCATCAAGCTTGCCTTCGAGATCTTCGATCTGAGCCTGCAGTTCACCAAGAACGTCAAGCTTTTCGTCAGGCACATTAATGTAGTTTTCAGCAAACAGGTTACGTAGACCTTCCATGAAGTCTTCCGTTACCTGTGCGCGGATTGAAGACTCGATAGCAAGCTTGTTGTCTTCGATCCATTGCTCTACTACGTAGTCAAGGTATTGGTCGACCTTCTCGGTAACTTCTTCCTTGACAGCAACTACAGCTTCATCAAGCTTAGTTGCAAATTCTTCTTCGAGGCGAACTGCTTCGAGGTTCGCACGAGCTGCTACAGCGGCTTCAAAGATTGTTGATGCACGATCCTTGAACTCTTCCGAAAGGTCGTCGCCTTCAAACATCTCAGCAACGTCTTCCTTCATAGCACCGAGTGTCGCAGCTGGCATCTGACCAAGAGCTGGTCCACCACCTGGAGCTGTTGCCGAAGGAACACCGTCTGGGCTGTACTTCTTAATTGAGTCGTTGAAGAAATGTGATAGGTCTTCCTTACCCAGCTGAGCCATCAGCGAGGTCATGGTTGCTAGCATTTCAACACGAGTTGGATTAGGCTTCAGAGTTTCTGAAGCAGCCGATTCATCGAGATTGTCTTCATTCTCAACGATATCAGTTAGTTCCTTATCTGACATTTTACACTCCTTAGTGAATTTAACTTATTTATTTTATTCAGGATTTCGAAATTTCGTTGAGAAAATTCTCAAAGATCTTAAATTTCTTGGCTTCCAGTTCTCTAGAAGATACCGCTTTTTCAATTGTAGCTACTGTCTGTTCAACAACCTGTGTCTTCTTTGCGATTAGCAGATCATTTTCCCAGATCCATTCTACACCTTCCATGATACCATTAACAAAGGCATCCGGAGCAGAAGGATCTGCTACGATGTCGGCTGCAGTAGCTAGATAGAAATCGTCTTGTACTTCATTGATTCCTTCCTTGTTGAGTTTCAGAGAGCCCATACCACGAGAAGAAACACCAAGCTTTACACCTTCACCAACAAGGCCCTTGGCGATGTTACCGAATGGTGTATCCATTAGCTTAGCTTTACCAATGAAGTTATTACCTTCTTGGCGAAGATTGGTGATCAGGTGAGAAACTCGATCGAGATTAATCTGTGGACCTTCTGGGTGACCAAGTTCACCAAGAGCTCTACCCGACTTTACGTATGATTCGTTGTAGCGTTCTACTTCCTTGGCAAGAGTCTCAACTGGATACATACGTCCGTTGCGGTTCTTGATGCCACCCTGAAGGAACACACCCTCGATGTATACGTTCTTCTTACCGTCTTCGCGAGCTTCGGTAATTGTTCTTAGGTCTTCAAAGACTTCTGTAATGAGCTTCATCTTTTTACCTTACGTGTTATTATATTCTGAGATAAAGGTACCGACCTTCTGGACTTCCATAAGAACATAACCATTTGCAGTTCCGACAAACTCTACGGTAAGATTTGCTGTCTGGCCCACGGTCAGAGCCATACCACAGCCGGCATAGTCCTTATAACCCGTCGAATCGTAGATAGCAACTGGAGTTGTACCGCGCTTGAGTACTGCATAACCGTTTGGATCAATACCCCAGTATACCTGAGCAATGTAAGCTCCTGAAAGAACTTCATTGTCTACAGCAAGACATGTAGAAGTCGCATCTACGTTTGTGGTTGTGCTATTGCCTGATACCTTAATGGTAGTGTTAGCAACCGAAACGTGAATAGTGGCAGAAGTATTCTTCTTATTTGAAATAATTGATACGGCCATTATTCACCTCTATGACTAATTGCGAAGTCGAGCATGTGTTCAATACCTTCTTCGGTTTCACAAGCTTCTAGGAACTTCTTTTGGTTGTCTTCATTTAATTTATCAAAAACAGAAAGCATGGTACGACGATGTGTTTCTGTTAGATCGCCAAGAAGATCAGCTAGCTTTTCTTCCTTACGAAGTGGCTTGCCACCGCGTTCTGCAGTGAGCTTAGCAGCAATTGCCATTACACGGCGCTTGTCCTGTGACTTACCCTTGAACTGCGGAGCATCAGACTTTTGGAAGTCCTTAATAACATCGCCCATGGAAGCCTTGTCCATGTTTAGCTTTTCTTCAAGCTCAGCTTCTTCCTTGGCCATAACCTTAGCTTTTTCGATACCGGCCATTCTACCGCCGTATGACTTACGACCAGCCAGTTCGCGGCCTTGAGTACGCTGTTTACCGCCATGATCAGCAATAGACTTTGCTTTCATTCTATAACTACGAAGTGTATCATTCGAAAGCTCATCTAGTTCTTCAGCTTCTTCCTTAACATTAACTTTTGCTTTGCCTGCAAGCTTTCTTGTAGCTTGTGAAATACCTACCTGGCGTGTTAAGCTCTTAAGAATCTTACCCGAATCGTACTTACCTTCACCACCTTCTTTCTTACCGGCACGGTAAGCTTGGTTATGAACGTCTTGAGCAGATTTTTCAATGTACGAATGAAGAGTGTTCTTTGACAGTTCTTCTAGATCTTCAACTTCTTCAGTCTTCAGGCTTTCACCACGCTTGACAAGTTGCTTACCCGACATCTGAGCACCAGCAGCTCTCTTACGGAGAGTCTTGGTGTCCTTCTGATCCTTCGACCAGTCTCCACCACCCATCTTCATCTTATCGACGATTGCATTACCTTGAGCACGAGCTTTCTTACGATAACCTTGAAGGGTGGCTGTTGAAAGCTCTTCTAGTTCTTCTACTTCCTCGGCAACCTTTTTCTTCTTGCGAAGAAGCTTGAAGTCATGAGCATCGACCTTGCCATTCTTGTTGGCATCGATCTTGTGCTGGTTGCCCTTGAGTTCTTCGTATACCTTCTCGTCTTCGCCAGGATTATAACCGTGACGGTCCTTACGACGGTCGATCGGTTTCACCTTCGAACCCTTGAATACTTCATCGTCGTTGCCATTGCGATCTGCATGCTTGGCAACAACGTGCTTATCCACGAACTTCTGCTCGTCAGGATTCTTAACTTTTAGGTAACCTTCTAGGAATTGATTAAGCGTCTTCGCCATCGTCTTCGAATCCTTCTAAATCTTCGTCGTCTAAATCGAAATCTTCGTCGTCTAGGTCGATGTCATCAAGATCGTCGTCGCTAAGATCCAGATCGTCGTTATCATCGAGATCTAGATCATCATCGTCGTCAAGATCGAAATCGTCATCGTCATCGTCTTCGACTGCGTCTTCTTCTGCACCAAACATACTTTGTGCTACAGTGATCTTCATATCATCGATAGCAGCAGTTGCCTTTTGACCCATGATTTCATCGAATGCAGAAGCGAACTTAGTTGGCTGCTGATTCATAGAAAAGTTGATAAGATCATCAATATCGGCCATAGTTTCCTCCAAAATTTTTATTATTTATAATCACGCTGGTTTCTTCACCAGGTCTGGAACCTTCGGTAGAGACGGAACCTTAGTTGCTTGTCCTGTCTCTGGGCCAAGTGCTCCACTTGTATCCTCTGGTCCTGGTGCGTCTACTGGCTGGCCATCAGGTCCCATTTCAGCCGGCGGATTGTATTGCTCATTATCCTGTTCTTCAACGATCTGCTCGTCGATTTCCTTCATGTCTTCTTCAGTTTGATACAGAACATTACGACGTACCCATTCGTGTGAATAGTACTTGCCTGTATAGTCATCAATATCACGAAGCATTGAGATACGATCGCGAAGAATTTCAGTGTTTCTTAATTCAGCAAAGTGGTTGTCTTCAGAATATTCATACTTGAAGTTTGTTCTAAACTCTTGCCAATCTTCGCTGGTGATAACTCCCTTCAGGATCAATTGCTTCTCAAGGATGCGATTGAAGAGCTCTGAGAACTTACCACGAAGACGAGTCACGAACTTGGCGAACTTCACCTCGTCTCTTGAGATCTCGGTAGCACGACCAAAGTTGTACTGTGCTTCTGGATCAAGACGAGTAATAGGAACGTTCAGTGACTTGTAAAGCTTGCGTTGGAAGTAGATGATATCATCGATCTGACCAAGGTTTTGTCCACCAGGCAGTGTAGTGATCTCTGTACCCTTACCACCTTCACGACGTGGCAACCAGAAATCTTCAAGCATTGTCATGTGCTTACGGTCGTCACGAATCTCACCGGTCTGCGCATCGTAAACTACACGGTTCTTAAAGCGAGTCATGATATCACGAAGATACTGCTCGGCCTTCATCTTTGGTAGGTTACCAACGTCGATGTAGAAGATACGACGTTCTGGCGCACGAGAGATACGATAGATCACCAGTGAGTCTTCCATCGACTTCAACTGGTTCAGAGGCTTGATCGCCTTCTGTAGATATCCGATAACCATATCACCACCGACGTTGACAAGTCCTGATGATACGTTAACAACCGAGTCAACGGCGATTCGAATACCCTGAGAAGCAGGATCGTTATAGGTAGATCCCTGCGTAGGTGCCTTGGCGAATCCCTTATCGTTATAGATGTAGAACTCTTCGGCGGTCTTGTTGATAATTACGTTTGTATTCTTATTTGCTTTGACTCGTCTTTGAGTCTTGATCTTACGAATCTTACGTGGATCGATATATCTAAGTTCTTTGATACCTTCACGCGGAGCTTTCTCGTCGATGATGGCATGATAATAGAGTCTACCATCGACATACCACTTACGAAAGATCTCGTATGCGTGCTGGTTAAATTCAAGAAGCTCAACGACATTGTCGAACTCTTCCAGAATCATCTTCTTGATGTTCTCTGGCTGTTCTAGATCGTCAAGGTTAAGTGATACTATCTCTTTCTTCGGATCCATAACAATAGCTTCATTGACAATATCGTCAACAGCCATTTCAACATCCGGATGCATAGAGATCTCACGATACTTGCTAACAAGTTCTGCTTCATTTCGTACCGCGCCTTCAAGATCTACGTATTGGCCGTAAGCACCACCTTCAGAAACGACAAGTGCCCCATCCTCTTCGAGCTTTGGCGCGAAGGAAGGGAGTTCTTCTTGCGGTTTCTTTCGAATAATTTCAAAACCAAATAATTCGGCCATTTGGACTCCTGTTCACAAAAAAAGTAAGGGGAATGGTTACCCCTTACTTATTATCTTCCACCAGCATCGCTGGTAGTACCACCACTTACAGTCCAGTAATCGTATGAGAATGTAACCTGGAATGATTCGATCTGATCGGTTGTTGCCCAGTCGAGCTCGATCGGCGAGATCACGCTTGGGAAGATACCATCAAATCGGTATTCACGAATCGCCGTACCGTCTTTACCGTACTGAACTACAGTAGCGTTTGACTTGTAACGATTGATTTCACGAACGTTACGCTCAAGACGATTGATTCGGTTCGACCACTCTTCCATGGCGTTACGAATCAGGAAGTCTTCATCGTTGATAACTGTTACTGTCCAGTCACCGAATGTTCTATCTCCGGCCAACTTCATTTGTCGGCCGAAGTAGAATACTGGAATGACACCGAGTGCAGCTTCTGGAATCTGAGCAGCCTGGACCATGAAAGGCGTCTTCAGATCACCAGCAGAATTTGCAGGGTTGTTGATACGCACCTGGAAAAGATTCTGACGTGCACCGCCGTAGACCAGTTGGCTTCTCATTTCATTGATATTAAAAGCCATTTCTTATTTCCTCCTAGTTTCTTTTATTTATTAGAACTGGCCGACAACTTCGTTGAACTCTACACCGGATCTTACGGCGACGAAGTTCAGCTGGATGAAGTTGATGCTCTTTGCTGGCTTGATGTAGATGTCACCAACAAAGCGGTTTGTATCCACAACCTCTGGAGTATTGTTTGTCTCGTCACAAACAACACGGAAGTCGGTGATACCACGGCGGCCTTGAACGTCACGGAGGAATGGTTCCACCAGATTGAGGAACTGAGCTCTTGTGAACTCATCGTTGAATTCGAAGAGCATCTGGTTAGCAGCTGTTGCAATTGTCTTTTCTAGAACAATGAACAGGCGGCGAACGTTAATGCGATCGAAAGCGCTTGGACGACCAAGAGCAGTCTTATCGCCGAACAGAACGGTTCCTTGACCTGGCTGTGTGATTACTGGGTTAACGTCGTTCTTGTACAGAAGATCACGGTCTGTCTTGCTTGGGCTATAAGCAAGCTTGACAAGGTTCTTGATCTGGCCACGATTGAAGCCAGCTGGCGAGAACCAAGGATCACGTAGATCGTCTGAACGAGCTGTTAGACCTGCAATATCACCATTCAACGGAACATAGCGATATACGTCGTTATACTTGTCGTACTGGTACTTGTAGCCAGAATCGATGAATGCATACGAGCTGTTACGTACACTCTGACGGAATGTTACGATGTTTGAAGCTTGTGATCCTTCAACCGCAGAACCAACAACATCTTCCTTCTGTGGCGATACAAATACCACGCAGTCCTTACGAACTTCAGCGATATTGTCAATCAGATAGTTAGCTAGCTGAGCACCGTTCGATGCGCCAACAGCCTTACCTGCCATCAGAAGCGATACGTCAACCGATGAGGCATCAGCAAAGATGTCGTAAGCAGAAGCGAGAGCAGCAACCGTAGCCGTGTTCTCGTTCACACCATCACGTCCACCGATGAATGACTTCGAGTATGGAAGTGAGGTTGTTGAGTTAGCAAGACTTGCTGCAGCAGTTGTAACTGCTTCTGGACGATCATTTGTAGCCCACACGTAACGCGAGTTATCGTTGATGAGTGTCTTGTAGAAGGCGGTTGTACCGTCTTCACCGATAGCATCCGAAGCACGTGATAGATTCTCGTAAACTTCAAGAACGGTACCTGGTGTGCCAGTGTGCATGCCGTCCTCGTCTACAACTACAACACTTACTTGATCAACTGCTGTTAGACCGCGGTCTGATAGGTAACGCGAAGTACCTGGAGCGGTTGGAACAGTATTGAAGAACTCCCACTTACGTGAGATTGTATTTGCTGTAAAGTTCGAAGCACGATTCCAAGTATCTTCAAATGTGATATTGAAGAATGCCTGGGTTACCGCGTCTTCCGAAGTAACTGCTGGAAGCGATTTGATCTTCAGAGTCTGTGTACCAACAGTGCTGTTACCTAGTTCGATGTAGTCACCGACCGAGAGAGACTGAAGGATTGTGTTTGCAGCAGTCTTTGTTTCAGCGTATGTAAGGGTCGAAGCACCCGAATCCCATGTAAGGAAGACGTTAGCTGTTGTCGAGTTTACGTTGATCGTGATACCGGCTGCAGACAGCTGATCAAGACGGTACGTAGCAGCTGTTCCACCAACGCTTGTATTGCTGAATGGGTTGATTGTGCGGCTGTATTGTGCTGCAGAATCACACATTGAAACGCGAAGCGAGTTACCTAGATCACCTGGATAACGAGCTACGAACTGTGTGCTTGCAAAGGTAGCATTTGCAGGACCCTTGTCTTCGAAGTCATCGGCGTTCTTGACGATGTTGTCTGCAAGCTCAACAATACCGCTGTTAGCAACCGCATTCAGTGCAAGGGTATTTGCATAGAAGTTTAGCTGAGCATCTGTAGAAGATGTGGCATTTGCAGTTAGAACGACAGCAAGAGCGGTTGAGTTAGCTGTAACAGTCGAAACGAATGTTCCTTCTGGAATACCAGCACCAAATACTGCATGTCCGGCCTGTACACCGTGGTTGTTACCGGTGAGGATAACCGTCGAGTTGCTGTTCAGGTTTGCTGAAGCAGCAGAAACAGTGTTCGAAAAACCAGTTGTAACAGCTGCACGACTTACATACAGAGCATTGCCGTATGCAAGGAAGTTAGCCGCAGTAAAGAATGTTTCGAAGTTGTCTGATGTTGGCTTGCCATAACGTGCGGCAAGAGTATTTTCTGAATCTACTAGAATGAACTTTCCGACTGGACCCCAACGGAACACACCACCGAAAGCACCGACAGTGGTAGCCAGCGATGGGATGCTAGTTGTTAGATCGATCTCAGATACATTAATTCCAGGGCTGACTTGAAACGCCATTGTTATCTCCCTTAGTCGAAGGTGTTATATACTAGTTTTGCTTTATTTATAAGTTGAGGAAATTGCGTTTCTGCTCTGCCCAAAACTCGTCTCTGTATGTATTGTCATTACCAATCAAAGATTCATTGGTTTGATTATCATATTCATCATCGCCGGTACTCATAAGACCAAACGGAAGCATCTCTTCCTCGAACATCTTCTCGTTCTGATCATAGATCTGCTTGCGGATATCAAGGTCCGTGAGTTCTTTTAAGTACGGTTGTGTTGTTAGCCATGCAAAGAGAACGCAGCACATGGCCATATCATCATGGCCTTCTTCGGCTTCGTATGACTGATTACCCTTCAGGCTGTTCTTCAGTGAGAATCGTGTCAATTCATAGATGGTATCATAGTCTACAATGATAAGCTTGTCAGATTCTACAAGGGTCTTGAGTGTGGCACAACCGATTCTCTTGACCTGCTTCGTGGTTCTGACGCCACGGGTAGTTGATGCAGCGAATCCACCCGACAGGCTTTGACCTGAACGACCATTGTTGGCTGTCACAAAGATGCCCTCGTACTCGAGATCATAGTGAAGGATATCTGCCACCTGCTGGCCGATATCGTTTGTTTCTACAAGAACGACGGCGTCATTGTACTTCTTTGCCACCTCATAGATGATGTTAGGATATAAAAGCGGACTGAGCAGATTGTTTCTAAAACAGGCAACCTGACGATACGGTAGGTTGTTTACGTTATAGACGATGAAGGCAGAGTAGTCGGCACCGGCTCCTCGAGAGGTATCGACTACGATCGCATAGATCGTATCCTTAATCGGTTCCTCATATACCTTCAACCCGGCCGGCGTCGTATGGATAGGTTGCTTATAAACCATGTTACGAAGCTTGTTCGGATTGATGAGAGTATTCGATGATCCAAGGAACTCACACTCGTATTCCTGGCGGAACTGGTCCTCAGACGTATTGCTGATCGTCTCTTCTTTCCATGCCTCATCACGGCCTGGAATCTGTGACCAGTGAACGTCGACGCGAGCATAGGCGTTTCTACCCTCTTCGGACTCCGTCCAGATACGGTAGAACATGTTCATACCGTTCGGAGTCGAGGTGATCAGAACCTTTGAGCTCTGACCAGATGAGATGGTAGGATATACCGACGCGAAGAACTCGTCCTGAATGTTGGTAGGAACGAACGCGAACTCGTCCAGGTATACCATGTTTTGAGACGTACCACGAATGGCCGATGATGAGGTAGCCGAGGCAAGGATTTCAGATCCGTTCTCAAGCTTGATGTTACCCTTGTTCCATTCGGTAACACCCATCTGAAGCCACTTCGGAAGGTGTTCGAACATGAGCTGGATACGTCCAAGAATCTCTCGAGCCTGTCTGTCCTTGTTTGCCAGGATAGCGATCGAGTATTCTTCGTTAAAGAGGATCTTCCAGAGCAGATAGGCAGCAACGGTAGTCGTCTTACCAACCTGACGAGGCATCTTACAGATGACGAATCGGTTGTCTTCAAAGGCGAGAATCATCTCCTTCTGGAATTCCCAGAGCGGGAACACGATCAGACCTTTATCGATGTTAACGATCTTACAATAGGTTAAGATGAAATAGATCGGATCCTGAGAACACTTGATGTACTCGGATACCTGTTCTGGAGTATACTCTACCTTAGTGTCTGCGCGTTTGAGTCTCGGATTACCGAGATAGTTTTCACTCGCCATTTGACTTCTGTTGTTTTAAGTACTTTTGCAATTCTGCTGTCGATCCGACAAAGAGATTGTTTGTGACTTGTTGCGGTGTAGCTGCAGGATCGTCCTCAAGAAGCTTTTTCTTCTTGGCTTGCAGATCGAGTAGGTCTTTACTGGCACCGACCATGGTATTCATCATAGTCGAAAGGACCTCGTACGCTCTCGGATGCTGGCTCTGACGAGCCACATCCATCAGATCGAACAGAGCTTCCTGGCCCTTGTTGATCACGTCCATCAGGTTCTCGCGAGCAAACTCAAAGTCTGCATCGACCTGCGTTATCTTCTTCTGCTCAATAACAGCCGGCAATCCACCGCCGGTAAATTTATCTAGGTTACTCATTAGAACTTCTCTATAAAGTCATTGATGAATCCATAGTTATCTGTCGATTTGATTTCAAGATAATCAATAGAGTTTGCTGCGTTACTTGTTGGTTGACCGTTTGCAGTCAGACCTGGTTGTGCTGTCACCGTGACTGCCGGGTCAGAACTCTCGTCGAGTGTTGTGTGAATGTTAGCTTCAACGAACTTGATAAGACCGGACTTCTTGGTCGGACCGAATACGTATGCCTTCATCGTGAACGTCAGATCCCAGATGATGGCTCTTCTCTCTTCGAAACTGCCTTCATAAGAATCACTAACGTTTACGTCGTTCAAGATGATCGGAATGTCAAACGTGCCGCCGATCTCCGGAACCAGGTTTACGGTTGCTGTCCATTCCGGGGTAAAGAACGGCAGGATCTGTTCGACGATTCGCGTGCCATCCTCTGCGTTCTTTACCATGATCGACATTTGGAATGTGATGTTGTATGGCACAGGAGCATACTGATAGGCGATGCGATCGTCTGTTCCGTTGTTTGTCGGTTGTTTATAGATTCTGTTTAGCGTATTACGTTTTCTTTCAGAGTCGTATGTGAAAGAGGTCATCTCGAAGGAGATACGTGGAAGGACTACACCGACCTTGTTCGACAGCGTTGGGTTGCTATCGACACGAGCCAGGAACTTCTCCTTCGGACCATACGAGAGAGGAACCTTCAGCGTCTGAATAGACTCGCCGTTCTTATCGTCTCGGGTAATCCAGATATTATTGAAGACGGTTCCGAAGATGATTACGTACTTTCTCAGTACGTCATGGTGATAGGTGCGACCGAACATTATACGTTCCCTTCGCTAAATGGGTCGATTTGAGTCCAGTCAAGAATGCTTTCACCCTCCACTTGGAATTCGGTATTGTCTTCGTATGGATCTCTTGCTTGAGTTTCGAAGTTATATCCGCTTTGAATGATCTGATATCCGTCTTGGTCAGTGATAATGAACCCGTCCTGTGTAAGAAGCGAGTAGTCGGACGCGTTCAGTGAAAGATCCTTTTCAATACTATCGATGGCTTCGATGCCGGTATTGAGTTTTTCGGAGCTGTATTCAAACATCTCGCAGACCAGATCGTACATCTGGATCGAGCCCATCTGATAGAACACGGCGTTCTTACTTACGTACTTGATGATGAACAGACGATCAAGCATTGGAATATAGATGAGATCGCCTTCTCGAGGACGATCGATGGTTGCAATACTACCAACCTCGTTCATGAAGTTTCTAAATGACACGGTCAGAGTCATCTGATCACGAATCTCAAGATTGAACTTGGATAGGAAGGTGCCATCGCCTTCATAACTATCGACGTTCTTGATATACAGGTCGATTAGATAAGCGCTGTTATATTCTGAGATCGTGTCTTCACCATAGATATCGTCTTTTGCTACCAAGGTTCTAGGACAATACCACATATCATGGCCATAGATCTTGATAGACTCAAGCACGAGATCCTCTATCAAAAGCTGTTCTTGGCTATTCTGAAAATTATTGAAATAGAAATTGGTAGTCAAGATCTTATCCGATCATGTCAAGTACTGGAAGAGAGTAAGATGAGATCATCTCGTCTTCCATACGACGAATCTCTTCGGTAGCATCGTCGTAGATCTTTTCCCCGTTAAACTGTACACCGCCAGGAAGCTGCATGCCTGTAAACTTAGTGAGGTTCGATCCCCACTGTCTCTTGATCAGAGTCGTCGCGTAGTTCTGGAGCCAACGATCGTTCCATGCATCTGTCCATGTCTCTGGATTCACAACCTCGTACGCCTCGACAAGGAGGTATGTACCGGCCGGAACAGTATTCCAGTCCATATCGACATGGAGGCGGTCTTTGTGACGAGCATAACGAATCGGTTGCTGGCCGACAAGAAGCTCGGTGACAAGTGCAAGATGTTCCATTACCATATAGTAAGGAACGAGAGAGACGTTTGTCAATGTATAGAGGTCGTTCAGAGCGATCTGGTAACGAATATTGAAGAGGTCGTCGGCGCGGATTGATGGATCGCCGATCTGGAAGACGCGAACCGCGCCGATAATATTCTCTGGAAGAGTAATATACTTGTTGGCTTTGTCAGTATCAGTTACCTGATGCTTATAGTAGATTCTGTCTGAGCCATCGAAGTGGTAGTCGTACCAATAACGAATCGCCTCGTCGATGCGATCGTCTACCTGATCATCATCAACGTTGATCTCAATTACCGGCTTACCTAGTTTACGTAGGCAATATTCTTTGAACTCAGCTTTTGTTGTTGGTACAGCCATATTAGCATCCTATTTTTTCTTTATTTATTTATTCATAGAATGCCAATTTGATTTTAGAATCCGGCTGACAGGTTAGAAACTTTGGGTTAAGGCTTTATAAGCCATCAGGGCGCCTGACCTTCGTTGGACAACGACCAATTCCAGCTACCAATTGTAGAGCCTCCGGAAGTCGCTGTTATAGTTCCGTTAGCGGAGGCTGCAAAATATCCTGTTTCACCCACTTCTAATATACCATTGTTGTTGAGATCGTCCCAATACGTGTTCGAATCTAAGTAAATAGTAATCGATGTTGAGGCTATACTCGAAGAAACAGTCCCCCCAGAGGAGCTTGATGTAGTGAAAGTAAACGTAACAGCAGCACTAGATGATACTGTTACAGACGATGATATAATACCGGTGTTCGATACTGTACCGCCAGATGCAGGTGTAAACGTAATAGCAGATTTGCCGTAAAGATTAGATAAAGAAATAGTCCCCGACGCTACTCCGGCCAACGTACGAACTGCAGATTCGTTTAAAGAAATATTGGTAGTGGAACTTCTGCCTAGCTCGACATTAACGTTAGCCAAGGAGATAGCACCAGAGGACTGTAGTGTCATTTATTATTTTTGTTGTTCGTCTAGACTTGGGGCGTTAACACCATCACCTTCTCCTCCGCCAGCCTCGCCGCCTACATTTGGATCTGCTGGTGGTGTTGGTTCAGATGGTGTACATGCGGCTAGAAAAGCAGCGGCAAGAGCTAGAAATGCTATATTCTTCATATGTTATTACCCTTGGTTCAGTTGTGCTTGCGCCTGCTCCATGAGCTTGCGCAGAAGAGGATCTGCTACGCGGTGTGGAAGCTCCTGAAGAGCGGCCATGACCACGTTAAGCTCATTTACGTTCAATTCAAGTTTAACTACTGGAACCGGTTGCGCCTGCTGGTTTTCAACAAGCTTCGGGTCAA
>Ga0315909_10002011_pt1 | contig 26713 bp, 40 predicted proteins | sample LakEriMetagenome_11_FD_203527 | JGI IMG/M metagenome (GOLD analysis project Ga0315909, IMG submission 203527) | Freshwater fungal communities from buoy surface, Lake Erie, Ohio, United States - Buoy 2 MA125 | ecosystem: Environmental > Aquatic > Freshwater > Lake | place: USA: Lake Erie, Ohio...
GGGTGTTTACACGACCGCTCATTACATCTGCAGTAGTCCAGTCAATGAAGAAGTCCTTCTTGCAGATTTGGCGTTGAACTTGGAACTCTTCCAAAGTCAAGATGCGCTCAGTCAAAGTGATCGTGCCTGTTGGCGTGAAATCACAAGTGCCTGCGGCAAATGTTACAGTGTCATCAATTTTACGTACTACTGATTTGTAAGGTACGTTAGGCTTCATTGTCACGTACTGTGCAGATACGTTTGACAAGAGTGCCTTTGCTACGATTTCACCAGCTAATTCACCTGCATAGGTGGTGGTGAGTGAAGTTGTTGTTGGCATTTTTAAATAAAATTTATGAGGTGAATTAATTTACTTGTTTAGCACGAACGCTTTCCATGAAGTCGCTGAATGAGTTACCATTCGATGCAACCACAGGTGCGGCATTCTTTTTAAATTCTTGTGATTTAACTGAAGGCACAGCAGGTGCTTTCTTAACTGAAGCAAGTTCAGTCTTAGCAGCCTGTGCTTCGCTCTTTGCGGTTTCAACCGCAGCGGCAAGCTCAGTCTTTTCGGTTTCAAGTGCTGCGATACGCTCAGACAATTGACCAATTACGGCAACGAGGTCTTCGCTGCTCATTTCGGTTGATTGCTCTTCGCGCTCGATTTCAGCAATTAGACCATCTTCGCCTACTACTACTTTGGTGACACCATCCTCAAGGATGTATTCACCTGCAGGCACAGGTACTGGATTGCCTTCAGCGTCCTGAGTGTAGATGTCTACGCCCACTGTCCATTCGTTTGCGGTAGAATAGATTTTAGTACCATCGCTCAAAGTGCCTTCTACTGCGAACTGCAACTCAGTTGCCGGCTCTGCCGCAGGTGCTTCTTCTTCGAACTTGATACCAACACTTGAAGGGTCAATGCCGTACTTGTTGAATACGGATTTGATTTGTTCTTTGATGTTTGACATTGTTGGATATTTGGCTATTGTAGAAATCAGCCTGTTTTGTTACATCCAACATTTGTTTTATCTTAGCAGGGTAATTAAATACCTTTATTTATGAAAGCAGCAGACACACTTGCGAAAAAAGTATCAGCACGATTGACCGAGAAGCAATACAAAGCTGTGGTTAAAAGTGCAAAAGCATCTAAGATGAATATAGCCGATTACGTTCGTGCTTGTATTTTGTGATTGTTTATTGTTTTGGTTAAAAAAGAAGCCCCTCGTTTGGGGCTTTCTTTTTAACACTTTAACCTAAATACTATTCTATGTATCACCAGTTGCCAAAGTTAATACAAACTTTCTATTCCTGTTTCAAGACTCAACCATTTTCCGCAATTTTCATTCTTGCCTTGTGCAGGTAAGAATTCCATGTATGCAAGTAGATGAGCATCATCAAGAAGACTGGCGTTGTACGTTAGCGTGCGAGTGTTGCTATTCCATGCATTTGTACCACCCACCTGTAGATTGATGGTTGAATCTTGTGTTGAATTTTGCCCGATGTCAAGCGTGCTGCCGTAGACATTCATTGCCGTAGGGTTTTCGCGTAGACCATTGTGCAACCTGTACTGCTGCATGTAGCCGCTATAGGTTTGACCGAATGAATTAATCAGCTTCTTGTAGTCAAACTTATTTGCATCAATGCCGTTAATGTACACCGTGCTTTTTACACTTGTAGGTGTTGGCTGTTCGATGTCCATTGCAATCGATGTAATGTGCGTTTCACCTTTCACAGGCACGATAGGATACGTGATGCGGCAATTCCACACAAACTCCTGCTCCGTTATACCTGCCAGTTGCAAGAACTCATCGCGCCTAAATCTTTTCTTTGGCGTTATCGCACCACGGCTTGTCCACTTCACAACAGTCTTGCCTGTTGAATCTTTGCCAAGTACACGCGACCTGTACTGCACACGCACAATTGGATTCACCATGTCATCGGCAACACCATTAACAACAGTCTCGTATGGCTCATACGTGTATTCAATGCGATCTACATTGAAGTAGATATTGCTTTCAACATAGCGTATCAATTGCCCGGCAAGACCGCTTGGTGCTTCATGTAGCACAGCCTTTCTTTCTTGATATAGGTGATAGCCTTTGTCGGTCATGCCCTCAAGTGTGTAACCACTTGTATAAAGCATCATAGCGGCAAAGTTAAGCGGATACAATCCAAACATCTCCTTGTTTTCGCGTCTTTCGACTGAATAGGTAACTACGTTTTTGCCACTTGAAAAATCATTGTTTTCAAATATGGTGTAGCCTCGGTTGATACGCTGCTGTATCTGCCCATTGTAGGCTTCAAATTCGGGAGGTAAGCCAAGTACCTCAAGTGCCTTGTCGATGTTTATCATGTGTTTGGTTTTACGTTACTCAATAACTGGTCAAGTTCAAGCACCAACTCAGCCTCGTAATTCTTAACTCCACTCATCGACACGCCTACCTCGTTGAAGAATCCTTCAATGCTATAGCCACGCACCTTGCCTTCTTTGACATCTTCCCACACATGGTCTTCGTCCACCTTTGTGCCAATGAACCAGGTACCATCGGGCAGGTCAGGCAATCCGAGCTGCAATGATTTGTCCATCTTGCCCTCTTTCACCCACGACTCAACCACGGTCACACCGGTTACAGGTATTTCGTGTTGCAGATTGGTGGTGTGTTGCAGATTCTTTTTGAAGAACTGATGTGCGATTGCGCTAACTGTTGCCTTTTCAAAGTAGACATAGTAAGGCTCGCCCTTCTCGTCATAACGCAGTATCTCTTTGTCGGGTATGAGTGCTGGACCATATAGCATCCTACGTTCCTCATCCACTTTAGCAAGTTGCATTTTGCTTAATGCAATCCAGTTCTCTTCGATTGCAGGGCTATCTACTAAGCCCATTGCCGTAATGCCTAAACGACCTTCTTCGTCTATCACACACTTAACTACTTTTCTCTTTTCCATGTTACAAATTTAGTTTTAATTATCCGATTCTTGATAGGTCTTCAACCTTTGTCCGCACTTCTTGTTGGCTTGCCACATCACCTGCTAAGACATAGGCACGGGGCGTTAACTGCTCTGGTCTATCCTGTAGGAATGATGAGGCAAGTGGGTTGAACTGCGCAGGTTGTGAGCCTGTATCCCCACCACCACCCGGCAAGCTTGGTGGGTTTTCATTGCCACCACCACCACTTGCTGAACCACCTTGAAACTGCTGTTGTGCAATTGTCGCTACGTTGGCAAGACCTGAAGCAATGGCTACACCTGCTGCGATGAATGGTTGCGCAGGGAAAAGGATTGTGGATGGGTTAGCAGCAGCATTGGCAAAGATTGCGTTAGCACCTTTGTAAGTGTCAACTGTTGCCTGCGCTATGCTTACTGCTTTTTGTATTTTAAACGCAGCCTTTGCACGCTTCTCATCACCTTTGGCAAATGCAGCAACCAGTCCATTTATTGCGCCTAATGCATCAGATGTTGATTGCAACTTTGCATCTTGTACCGCTTGTTCATTTGCTTTTCTTCTTTCTGCCGATTGTTGCTCTTGTGATTCTAATGCTGCTTGGTATGCGGCATCAACTTCAAGTGTGCTTTGACCTGCGGCAATTGCCTTTTCACGCAAGTCTAAATACTTGTTGTCAATGGCAATGATGTCCTTTTGGTCTTGTGTTAGGTTCGCTGCATCCTGCTCGGCACGCAGTGCGGTTATGGCTGCATCGTATTCTTCTTCTGCCTTCTTGCGCTTTTCTGCTTCGGCTTCTGCCGCTGCGGTCTTTTGCTTTTCAGCATCTTCAAACTCTTTAAGATTTTCTGCGTACAACTGATTCAGCAGGTCGCTCACTTCTTGTTCAGCCTTCAGCTGTGCATCTGCTGCATCCTTTGCCGCCTTTGCTTTTTGTTCCGCTGCATCGGCAGCTGCTTTTGCATCTTCTTCATTTTGGTCATTGATTATTTTAGCACGTTGCTCGTTTAATTGATTCAACGACTTCTCCGCATCCTTCACTATTTGTTCCTGATTCTTGCGCTCCGCTTCAGGGTCGAATACCTGCTTTACAATAAAGTTGTTTACATCTTCAAATACACCTGATACATTAATCTTTTCAATGCCCAGTCCTAACTTGTTCAGAATGTCTATTGATCCATTGACAAAGCCTTCAAAGAACTCAGCAAGCTTGCGCTGAGGAAACGTGACAAAATCAAGAAAGGTCTTGAGATATTCCGCATTGCGCTCGGCTGCTTTAATTTGACCCTCTGCCTGTATGCGTGTGGTTTCAACTACTGCTTGTTGTTCAAGAATTGCCGCATCCAGTGCTTGCACTTTCAATGCTGTAATTTCTTTTTCGGTTTTGCCTTGTAGTTTTAATTGCTCTTCTTGAGATGCAATAAAATCTGCTTGCTCTTTAGCTGTAGCAGCACGTTCCTTCTGCACATCCAATGCCTTAGTTTCTGCATCCGTTACACCATCTACGAGTGATAATAATTCATCTGCATATACTACAGCAGCGGCAATGGCTGCACCTATCAAAAATATAGGGTTAGTAAGTAAAGCCTTACCAATGGATGCAAATGCACTACCAATACCCTTAATTCCATTGGCTATATCACCCGGCTTAATTTCGGTAATGTTCTTTGCAAGTAGCTTTGCACCTTCTGCCGCACCTTCAAAGTCAAGATTACTAATTCTTGATGTAACAAGTCCAAGTGAACCGCTAACCTTTTCAAATGCGCCACCTGCCTGTGTGCCTACGGCTTCAGCTGCATCACCAATTCTATCTTTCAGTTCCCCTGCTGCTGCTGCAAGCTCACGGTATTTTGCGGAATCAGGTTCTGTTTTAGCTAACTCTAATTGTAAATCCTTTAACTGAGCGCGTAAAGACTTGGTGTTAGCTATTACCTCAGGTGGAACAATATCCGCAGGAATTTTATTATTGGGTATTTCATTAGGAATAGCCTTCAGCTGATTTCCTAATTCCTTTAGATTCTGCTCGCTCTCACTGGTGTCGATTATGAAACTCCGAACAATAGGCTCTGCCATTAGTAGATAAGTTTAGATAGTAAATAAATCAGTCCGAAAAACAAGAAGGTGCGCCACACGTACAGCGTTGCATACCATAGCACACGTTGCCACTTGCGCAGCGAATGGTTGTGTGTTTGATTTGCTTTGATGCCTAACTGAAGATAGCGCATTGTGTTTTTGATTGAGTCCATTATGTTATTTTGCTTTGTTGATATTGAAGTGATGCTGTTGTAATGATGTTTACGGGGAATGTACCACCGCCACCTACGTTCAAAAATAACCTGTGATTCGCAGGTACTGCCACGTTCACACCTATTGTAAAAGTAAACGCAGTTGTGTTTATCGTATTAAGTGCTGTGACTGCGCTTGTCGCTGCAACACCGCCAGTCTTTGAGATGGCAAATGAATACTGACCTGTGGCGTAAGTACCTGCATTGGTATCTCGTATTGTCACATTCAATAGACATGACCATAATGTGTCATTAGGTAAGTCAATAAACTCATTTGTTATACCTTCAACATAATAAAAGGCATTGCCTGCCGCAGCGTATGCATCTTTTCTATGCAGTATAATAGTGCCTGATTGCGCCCATCCCTTCTCCACAAAACTACTACCATCGCGATAACCACCACCCAAGTGCATGCCGGGTAGATTGGTCGTAACATTTTTACCAAGTAAATTGCTACCATTGACATTCTTTGTCAACTCCAAACGCTCACCAACCGCTAACATATTTTGGTTGCCATTCTCAATTGTCACGTTGTCACCTGCAATAACCGAATTGATGATAGCCGCATTGCGTGTCTGCGCCTTGTTTTGGCGTGGTGCAGGATTGGTCGAACTGCCTGATGTGGGTGAGTTAGGTCTATCACCCGTTGGCACAAACGCCCAACACACAGCGTTAGCTTCATCCCATGTGTAGCCATAACGAGTGCAACAGTCTTGTGATGGATCAACAGGCTCATCATTGGCATCAACAAAGTTCACTTCACCATTGGTTGAGATGGTTGAAGGTGTAGCTGAGCAATCCTCTGTATCTTCCAAGAACTTAAGTAATTTTACCTTTGTGCTTTCCACATCACCCACCTTGTAATCACTCACCTCAATGATGCGCCAATAACTATCTTGAATCCAAATCTTGTCGCTGAACTGAAACGTGAGAATGTCTTTAAGTGATAACGCGAATGATGCTTCCATCATGCGTGCCTCAGGACTATAGAGCGCATTCATGTACGTGCGCCAATACAGGTTGAACAGGTTGTTGTACGGATTGCCGTTGATAGGATGCGGTGGTACTTCAGGTGCCCAGTTCAAATCGAAGTTGTCAATCGATGGATACACTTCGCTGTAGTTATTAAGCACAGGCACATTGGTATTGACAACCGTTGTGGTGCTATCATCGTACAACTGCACAGCTACTTCACCTGCCTCGTACAAACAACGAGGACCAGGGGCAACGAACTGCACGGATTCATTTAAGAACATCGGCATCACATAGCCATTGCCATTAACAACGCCCGATGGTGTGCTGCGTGTGACAAGGCTAATCTTTTGGTCACCTATAGCGAAGTCACTTGGTGCTGTGTCGGGATTAATGGTGTAGCCTATTGCTTCGTAGTCACCATAAATACGTTCCACATTCCTGTATTGCTTGCTTAGTATGTCTTCACCTGCCGTATAGGTAAATTGAAACTTTGCCTTTTGCAAATCAGTCGTGCTGCCTATGGTGACATCCTTTGAAATGTCAAGCTTGCTTGTCCAGTCCAAGACATTACCACTTCCCAAGTAGCTATTTTGCGGCACGATGTATATCTTACTTGGCACTGCCCTGTCTGCTACAATCGCGCAGTTGTGCATCTTAATCACATCCGTCACGAAGTCGATTTGCTTCATGTCGGGTGCGTTTAAACTATAGGTAATTGTTTGTCCGTAGTATAAATTCACGGAAGTCAGCGAGAATGTTGTGGCTGTTCCACTAATTATTGAAACAAAGCCTGTGCCTGCGGCAAATGTTTGCAATGCTTTTAGTTGCACCGTATCACCCGTTTCAAGTCCAACTGTGATACTTGCATCTATTACACTACCATTATCAATTGTGCCAATAAATACTTCATTGAATGCAGTCACTCCATTAACGGCAAGTGCAACTACTACATCAATAGGATTGGCTGTAGAATTGGTAAATTCAGCAGTAACTCTAAATGTGAAAAATCCTCCTCCGGGAGCAGTGTAGGTATTTGTACCCGTGTCAAAATTACTATTGTTATCAAACACTTCCGTGTTGATTGGAATAGTAGTCATGAAATTATTTAAACCAACAGCCGTACTTGGGTATGCTTGGAAATTATATGTGTTGAATGAACTGGATGTAATTAGCGTTTGGCTATTGCACCACGGCATCCAATATTGACTTAGTATGCTTTGCAGTGTACCTCCTACCAATTCAAAGCCTGCCTCTTTTATAATGTTGTCAAATAGATACTGCCAACAAATTGCAGGCGTTAAATCACTTGCGAATACAGGCGTTGATGCATTAGTTAATGGTCGCGTATTTGTTTCACCATTTTCACTCCATCTTTGACCGCGATCTAAAATCGTCCATATTCGGTCGGCACTTGCATTGGTTACGTTATCATATCCAACCGTTTCATTTAGCGCACTGAGCGCATCTAAATCACTCAGCTTCTTTTCACCAATGTTGCGCACAAGGTCGGGCGTTTCAGCGTAAAAGGCTAACTCAACCTCATTGATGCGGTTCTGCTGCTTGTATATCTTGCGCACACGGACATAACCTGTCGCGATGGGTAGCGTGTCAACACGAATCTCAGCAGGTAACTTGTAGTGAAAATAATTTGCTGAACCTGCATCTACGTTAACATCGAACAACGCACCAAGTGCAAGTTGATTGGTTGCACTATATGGCACTCTAAACTCGCGAGTGAATGAACCTTGCGCAGTGAAGCTGTTAAGGTCTTGAAACTTCCAGTTTTGCGATATGCTTTCGTTCTCAAATAAATCAAGATAGGACTGCTGCGTTGTGTTTACTTGAAAAGTGATATAAGCCGTAGTGGGATTGATAGGCGAACCCTCGCCAAGATATGGAAAATAAAATTGTCCCTCAGCACCACCCACAGTTGCACGCACTGCGTCAAGTTGATATGTGCCAAGTAAAACATCTGAACTATCGTAAGCATTTATAGTACCATTTCCTCCATATAATGCCTGAGCAAGAAAAGCATTGAGTATGTCGTTAGTTAATACTGGAGGAAAAGTTGAATCATTTGATACACCCCCCTCTAAACCCAACGCCCCCGCTCCCGTAGTATAGGTTACTGAACTGCCTGTGCTGATTATTAATTGTACTTCTCCGTTCATGTTATGTCCAGTATGGGTTAGATAGGCGCACTCTCAAAGTTACGTTGTACTGCTTTCCATCGCGGTTTTTCTTTTCGACAAAGCTTGTGTCTTCTACGTTCACAGGTACTTCAACAGGCTTGCCTGCGTCTTCGGTTAACCATGTGACTTGATTGCTCACGAGCAACGATCGTAATAGCTGAAACTCGCCTTCGGTGATGTAGTCCGATGTAATAGTTAGCACTTGTTGCGCTAAGTTTTGGCGTTGTAGTAGCGACCTATCGTTTGCAGTAAATATCTGCGGTGTGCCATTGAACAAAACCTTGCGGTATGTCTTGCGCTCAATCTCATTTGTTATCTCAGACTTCTTTGTGAAGTTGAAATAGTCCCAACCGCCACGCGAGTTTACCCATCCAAGTCTGATGTTGTCCCAATTACAATCGCTCTGCCCGTAGTCGTGTGCGTTGTAAAAGATGTAGGTTTCACTCACGCCACCATTGGATGCATTAAGTACGCCAATAGTGTAACATCTCCAGTTAGGGAATAGCGAAGGCTTTACCGTTAGTCCTGTCCAGTCATTAAGGTTGGCAGGGTACACAGGCAGGTTCTCAATATCGTATCCATTGAGCGTAATGGTTTGGCTTGTTGGTACGCCTGCTGAACTGAATATCGTAATACGGAATTGAGTTGCTACGTTGTTGGTTAGATAAGTGTCATTGCCGGGTATCGACAACACACCATAGTCCTTTTCAAGTACAGGAATCCAAATGCTATTGGTAGCAACACCCAAACTCCATGTTTCGCTAAGAAAAAAAGGTGAAGTATTGTTGTTGCGGTCACTCATCATGTACGATGATGTACTTGTGAGCGATTGTTTCACTTTTTGGCTACCTGTTAGCACGTTTGGCTTGTAGCCATCTATGACTTGAAAGTATCCGTTTATTGCCAAAGCTTCATCTCCGCTTACCTCGCTACCTGCATTGAGCGTGAACACACCATCTACCAGCCACCATTCGCTAAGTGTAAAGGTTAAACTTAATTTGCTCAAATCATCTTGCGTGTCATCAGTAGCAAAGTGAAAATTCTGCGGCTCAGTATTACGCATCGTATCGAGCAGCGGTTGCATGTCAAAGTATAGCCTATCATCAGGAGCAGCACTCAAATAGAAGTTGTACAATACACCATCTATGTCTACCTCTACGCCATATTTAAAACCAACCTGTGCAGTTTCATCACTCGTTGCAACTATCATTAACTTCTGCCCTCGCACCGCCCATGTGTATGGCTGGTCTTCTATTGTTATTGCCATTATCGTTTATTTAATAGTAATCGTGTTTCTATTCCTTTTACATAACCTTCAATCAACTTGTCCTTATATTCATCCCAAGTGTCATTGATTGCTTCTTGGTAGTAGTTGATTCCTTCAATGCCTCGCTCACCAATATTGATTGCGATGCGTAATGCTGCCGCTTTTATAGCTTCATCCGTAGCCTTGATGAACTGCCCTTGATTATTGCGCAGCTTCAATGGCTTAATGCGTATCCAGTCTTCAATCGCCTTAACAGGTGGGCGTTTGTTTGGTTGCCCCGGATAAGGTCTGCGCCCATATTCAATCACATCTGCATACTTGCCTGCTTGGTCATTGCTTACTGTAAAGTCAAGTGTTGGCTTGTTGTAACGAAACTTGAGATTGTAGTAGAGCGACTTTGACAACGTTCCTGAAGCAACGCGATTGACAACCTTACCACGCACCCTTCGTTTGATGCGTAAGTTCGATTGCGCACGTTCTATGACTGCGACTGCGTATTCGTTTAGTATGTCTTCAAACGCATCTGCCATTATGCAAGCGTGATGTTTAAGTGTGATGCAGCTAAGGTGTAGGCTTCTTCATTTGAATTACCACTACTACCCCAATTAATGTACTCTTGGTCAATAAAAAATATCTGACCTTCGTAAATGATTGTACCCATGCTATCATGCAGCTTATAGACTAACGCAGCCTGTGTAGCAAGGTCGTCGTAGCTAATATAAAGTGACAATGCAATGGCTGTCTTTGTATCGCCATTGCTCCAAATTTCTAATGGTTGTATTGCTTTCATGTTTATAGAATTGAATATTCAACAAATGAACCGCTTATCACTGTCAATGTACCAGCGTTCGCTACGGATTTTCCAAAACGAATTATTGCCGTACCAGTATTGTTTGCAACAAGAATTCCTTCAATAGAGTTTATTTGATTTGTCTGTGTTGCGCCAGTATTTGAACTTGCGCTGTTTAATGTATTTGCATGGTGAATAAAAAAACCGTTTACAAGACCACTATTTTGCAAGGTTCGATATGCAATGCTTGCAATTGCAACATCTGCATTTACTGCCCATTTAAGACCAGTGTTTGCAGCTGTGGTAGTGTGTATTAAATAGGCGGTGAATTTGTATGTGTTGCCGGCAACAATTGGAAATGTCAAACCAGTCACATCAACCAATGCAGTGCTGAGCGCACTTGTTGAAACATTACTTGTCAATACAGTCCTTGACAAACCAAGTTCTGCTTTTAATTGCGCAAGCGATAACGCAGACACTGAATTGTCTGCATTCACACGCAAATAACTCGTAGCCGAAGGATTGGGAAGCGTTGCAAGTGCATTACCCACCGTGGTAAGTCCGATGTTGTTTTGCTTGCCGTTAAACGCAGCCCAATCCGTTGTTGAAAGCAAGCCACGATTTGCAGCACTTGCAGTTGGTAGGTTAAACGTGTGCGTACCTGCTGTGCTATTGATATTGAAGTCAGTTCCTGCTGTGCCAACGGCAAAGTTTTGCGTGTTGTCGGTTAAGCCATTCAATGAACTGATTCCAATTGCGTAAGTCGTATGCACTTCACCAATGCGCCCATCTTCCGTATACAGCGTGACAGTTTTACCATTGGTATTTTGAATGTCGAACTCAATGTGTATGCGGTCGGTTGCAAGTGTGACCGTGTTAGGTACTGAAATGCCAAACGTGTAAAGGTCTATCACGTTGCCATTGGTGATTTGCTCAACTGGTGAAGTACCAATAAGCGTGAAGGTTGTGCCGTTGTATGTGTATAGCTTGGCAACTATCTCTGCATTGTTTGAACCACCACCTGTTTCACTTAAGTACACATCGATAGTCCACACACCTGAAGGTAACAAAAGATGGTTAGGGCTGCCCACATCTGTAATGAATCGCGCAATAGCACCTGTTGTTGCACGGGTGAAGTTAGCTGCTGCTCCTGTGCCTGCTGCCGTGCCTAATTGGTAATATGGGTTACCTGCAATCGTGCCTTGTGAAGTGTTACCATTGAAGTAGAAGATTTGCCCACCACCACCACCTGTTGAAGGCATTGTGCGAAGTGCGCCTGTTCCATCTACATATTGATCTATAGTACCATTTGCCGAAACCGCAAGCGTGCCTGTATTGGTAACGGGTGAACCTGCCACGCTGAATGCAGGATTTGCAGGCGCAGGCATTGAAAGTGCAACGCTTTGCACCGTGCCACCACCACCGCCCGAAGGCGTGGCAGCAATCCATACACCTGTCGCACTATCAAAGGTTAAGACCTGCCCGTTTGATGGTGTGGGTACAGTAACATCTCCAAGCCAGTCAAGGGCTATAAAACCATTTTTCCAAACGCCATTCAAATAATACAACGAATTATAATTTGCAGGAGCTGCTGCGCTGACATCTGCTAAATCGTCAATGTTAACGGGGATAAATGGTTTGTTGAGAATCTGAGCCAAACCACTAACCGCATTCCAATCACTATTGACTTGTGCCGCAGGAATGGTTGGCTTGTTTAGTATTTGATAGTCACCGCTCGATGCATTCCAATCAACAGGCGTTTGACGCAACCTATAGCCTACCGCAACAAGTGTCCAATAAGTTGTGTTGGTTGGCAGTAATGCATCATTATTTGCAATGCATCGATACACGTTGCCGTTGTACCATACCCTATCACCAACTACATATTGGTTGCCTGTTGCCGTTGTGTGGTTAGCGTTGTATTCAGTGCTTACAAACTCACCACCGCCACCACCGCCACCTGTTGAATCAATTTGCACTTGCCCATTGCCTAAATCGGTTATGGTTATGTTCGTGCCTTCAACTAAATCAAGCAGGGTTTGCACCACGTTGTCAACACCATTCGTGCGAAGCGTTATGCCGTAGCCTGTGCCTTCACCACCTGTGCCACTTGCACCACCTACTGCCCATATCGCAGGTATGTCGCAAGCACTCCAGTCCCACGGAACGGAAAGCTTCAAGGTAAAGGCAACACCCGTGACCGTGTTCTTTTGCTCTTCCATGAATGGCTCAAAGGTGGGCGTTTCAAGAAGCTGCACATCGAAGCCAAACAATTCAAGTCCATTCTTCACTTCAGCTATCAAATCCTGCCCCAAGCGGATGCAATCACTAATCACTTCGCGTTGGTATTCTGCCTTGTATTCCTTGTCGCGTGGTATGTCCGCAAACATGATGTGAAAGCCAAAGTTCATTGCACCCGGCACAGGTTCAATCGTGTCAGGCGTAACGTGCATGAACGGATATTGATCGTCCTGAAGTTGGTCGCTCATATCGATTTGCCCGTGCGTGAACCTGCGTATCAAGAAGTGACCTGCTGCAAATGCTTCAAGTCGATTGATAAGTACGTTGTAGCTATAGTTGTAACTTTTCATCAGTGTTGTCTTTTTCTCATTTCTACTTTTTGAACATACACGTAATCTGCTAAGTATGTCAAGTGCGTAAATACTTCAAATGCGTTGCGCTCGGTTACCGCATCAAACTTCGTTATGTCCCTATCGGCAAGTGATTCGATGATGTGAAACCATCCATACACCTCTAAGCCGTCTGGTGTTCCGCTGTCATCTCCTTCACTATCTCCGTTATTTCCTTTGCCAAATATTCGAGGGAACTGTTGTACAGCTCGATTTCTAAACTCGAAAAAAAAAGCAGTACATTCAGTACATGGTCTAAGGTTAGTTCCTTCACCGCATCTGCATACTTGCGCTTTGCTTCAGTCTTGTATGGCTCAATGTCGTAGTAGTTGCCGAATTTCGCCTTAATGGGGCGGTATAGGATGCACATCATCTTTAACGCAGCTTCTCCATTCACCTTACCATTTTGGTACAGGTTGGTGCATGCGCTATCAAGGTCAACGTACTCGCCAAAGGTCATCTCTTGCAGGTTAGGGATAAAACCTAACTCAATCGCGTTGGCTCGCACCTTTCGTTCAAAGTCATTGCTTCCTAACTTAATGGCTGCCTCAAACTGCATAATGATTTCGTCAATGATGCTCGCCTGTAGTAGTCGTATGCTCTCGCTGCTTTTGCCCGTGATGATATGCACCTGCTCAACCTTATCGACTGCGTTTTGGTAGTCGATGTACTTGGCAAGTGATACACCTTTGGCATTGGCTGCTATGTTTAGCTTTAACTTCATGTTGTGTGTTATTGTAGTTTTTGATTCCTTTTTGTTACAGGTCTGAATGCACCTGAATAATTACGGGTGCTTTTTCGTCACCTGCGTGCGTAACACGTGCCTGTTTTGGTTTAAAGTATTCAAGAAGCGCAGTGTAGTGTTTGATGTACTCTTCATCTTCCATGTCATTCATAATGCGCATGCACTTGGCTGCACCCTGTTGGGTGAACCACTCGCCTAATTCATTCCACATCTTTGTCTTTTCACTAACCGCTCCTTTCGGTTTTAGACCACCATGCCCAGGAAGCAGGTGACCTTTGTCGTTGCGTTTTTTTTCCATAAGCCTCGATAAGATATTGTTATTTAGCTTCATACTGCACAATGCATACAGCTATGCGCTGTTGTGCATCTGGGTATTCGCTTTGCGTTTTAGCATCGCTCATGCAGCGTGCTACAAATTCATTCTTTGATTCGTCTGAGTTAGGTGTTGGCAGGGGCATGGTATTGTTTATTTAAATAGGATTGCACGTGTTAGTGTTTTCTCGTTGATCAAATCAACTTGGTCTTGGTTGTTGTCATAGTGTATGTCTATGTCATAGCGCACCATGTACGGGTATTTGTCTTTGCCGTTGGTGTATTTGATGCGTGAGCGTGGTATGCCTAACCTTTCGGCTGTGGTATAGACTGCATCGTTATTGTCTTCGCGCTGCCGTGCGGTGATTATCCATACATCATGCCCTGTTGCTATCTTTTCCGCTGCAAGCTCTTTGCCTTTGGTAGTTGATAGCGTGCCATCGTAGTCAAACGATATCTTAGTTTTTGCCAGTTCTATCTTCATTGTTCGATTTTGTTTAGCTGCCTGCGGAATTCGTTAATAAGGTCGCGTATGCACGATGGACACCCCGATGGTTGCTGATGCACACCTGTCATTTTAGTTGCCCACTTATACAACTGTTGCAGGTCTTGCGGTTCAATCTTATTCGCCTTATGGATGCGGTGAATAAACTCGTTTAACTCCGCTATCTCTTCCTGCTTCCAGTCAAGTGCAAACCATTTATGCGCCGGGCATGATGCAAACCTGAACATGGTCTTAATTGGCATGATGCAACCGCACAGCTTTATCTTCTCTTTGTAATGCGTAACGTTATTCTCTTCAGGTTCGACAGTGTTACCCACGATAAGTGTGCCGCATGACTGCGTTAGTGGCTTAAAAAACTTGCACTTTTTACAAATCGCCAGCCTCTCTCTTTGAATGTGCAGCGGCACGTTGAAGTTCAACATATGTTCTAATCTTTTTTAATGCTCTGTGTATGGCTGTGCGCAGATATGGGTATGGTATACCGGTAGTCGCGCTCAGTTCCTTGTAATTAAAGTCAGGCTTGCTGTATAATCGTAGCAAGATTGCATCAAACTCATGCATGCGTCCTATTGCGCTGTACAAATACTCACCATCGATAAACGCTCCTATCCATGTTTCATCCTGTTTCGAATCTTCTGCGCCCTTCTCCGTGTGCAGCTCGTAATACTTGCGGTACTTTATCGCGTAGTCGCTGCGGTTGCTGTGCCAACTTAACCACAATGCACGGTTTACATATTGCTCCACCTTGCCACGGCACACGATATCTTGCACATCCTGCTCTGGTCTATCCATCAGCCTGGCTAATACCTCATGCAGTAGATCACTTCCCTTTGTTTTATCGTGAGCAAGCCTTGTAGCCTTGTCTAGCCATGCGTTATAGTGCTTTTGTATGTTATAACTAACGCAGTCGATTTGTTAAAGGTTGTTAAATTTTACGGGTAAATAGTTGCACCATTCAAACTTTAGTGTAGATTTGTACCCAACAAAGGTAATCAATAACCATTTAAATCAATAACCCATGTATTTCACTTTTGAACACGAAGCAAGTATCATCCCAATCACGCTCACCATTCGCGTTGAGTATGTGCCTTACTACCGCGAAGCGGACTACGAAAACCCATCTGAGTTTGATTACCGCTACAATTACGAATTGTACTGCGGTAATTTGAACTTAACCGAATGCATTGGGTTGAGCAATTTTGTCAAGTTGCAAGACGAACTTGAAACCGCTATGCGCGAAGCAATCACTGAACACTTTTTTAATCAACAATAAAAACCAACTAAGATGACAATCGAAGTAAACAACTACCACCCTGTGGTAAACGAAACAACCCAAATCACATTGCCTTTTTTCTACACTTGCGGAAATTTTGGCGATATCTACTGCTGCATGTCTGCAGACATGGTATTAACTACCGTTTTAAGTTACAGCACCAACAAGCAGATTGAAACTCGTAAATACGATGATTCAATACAGGTGCAAGCACGACTTGAAATCGATATGCGCGATAAGCGTTATAGGGCTATTGATGAAAGTGTATTCATGCACATGTTTAGCGAAGCCCACCGCGAAGTGTTTTACGCTGTTAACCCTGATTTAAAACCTAAACTATGAGACAAACCAATCAATTAAACGGATTGATTGCACGCACGGTGGGGAGCAAAGCTGCTCTCCTTCGTGCGATGCAACGAAGCAACACACCCATAGTCAAAAAGACTTTGCACAACTGGTGTGTTGACCCGGGCAGTATCAAGTTACGACAGCTGATGAATCTCAGCCAAGTGCTTGAGTTGCCCCTGTGCGAAGTCATTAATTCAATAACAATTAAAAACGAAGGCGATGAGTGATATCAAACACCCCACAGCAAAGCAGGTAGCCTATATCAGGCGCAACATCAACAAAAAGCCATTCCACGTTATGCGCAACCAACTACGGGTAAGTGTAGGCGTGATGTACGAATGGGTAAAAAACGTATATCAGCCCGATAGGCAGGTCATCGTGGACGAGGATGGGCAAGAGTTGCACAATGCCTATTTGGTTACGCTAAACGGCTTTAACTACATTGTCAACTTTAGCGTTGCGGTTGAATACCCAACCATCCAGTATTGCGGTCATCGCATTGGTTTTGATTATGAGGTTAGCAAGTTAGGCTATTGGGAATATAATCATCTGCGCAACAACATACCCACCATTAACATCAAGACCGATGCTAACTATGTGGCTAACTTTTGGGCAACCACTAAACTATGGCACGAATGAAGCATGGTTCGTTATTTAGCGGCATAGGAGGCTTTGACCTTGCAGCCGAATGGATGGGTTGGGAAAACATGTTTCATTGCGAATGGAATGAGTTTGGGCAACGTGTGCTAAAACATTACTGGCCGCAAGCAGAATTATTTACCGATATAACTAAAAGTGATTTTACAAAGTATGCAAACCAAATTGATATTCTCACAGGAGGCTTCCCATGCCAACCATACTCAAGCGCAGGAAAGCGACTTGGAAAAGAAGACGCACGCCATCTATGGCCAGAGATGTGTCGCGCAATTAGAGAGATTGCCCCGCGTTTCGTTGTGGGCGAAAACGTTCGCGGGCTTACTAATTGGAATGGAGGGTTGGTATTCAACGAGGTGTGTGCTGACTTGGAAGCTCTTGGGTATCAAGTCGCGCCCTTTATTATACCTGCGAGCGCGGTCAATGCCCCGCACCAACGTGAACGAGTTTGGTTTGTTGCCTACGCCGTTAACGCAAGAAGTAGAAACGCCATGCGATTTGGACAAGTACGGAAGGAGGAAGCTAAAGAGCAAAGAGGGACACTATACTTTGAACATCGGGCGAATGGCATCGATGGGGATGCTACCAACGCCGAACGCATTCGACTGGAACACCCCGAGGAAACCCGAAACATTCAAGAAAGCGCAACAACGCCACGAACAAAAGGGTGTGAATTTGCAAAATCCATTGAAACAAATGGCGGCCATGGGAATGTTGCCACATGCAACAAAAATGGATTCAATCGAACAAATTGGGAAATCTTCCCAACTGAATCCCCGATTTGTGGCGGAGATGATGGGCTTCCCACCGAACTGGACGGAATTACCTTTCCAAAATGGCGAAATGAATCCATAAAGGCATATGGCAACGCAATCGTTCCACAAGTAGTTTATCAAATCTTTAAAGCAATAGAAGCATATGAAGCATGACGAAAGCAAAATGCAGCAGCGATGTGTTGAGTGGTTCAGGTATTCCTTCCCACGCACATTGATCGCTTCTTTTCCTAACGGAGTATTCATTGGCGGTACAACAGTGCAAAGAGCCAAACGATGGAACATACTTAAAGCAGAAGGTGCAATGCCAGGCATGCCCGACCTGATGATATGCATGGCATCGGCAGGACATCATGCACTGTTCATCGAGATGAAGACCGAAAAGGGAAAGCTTTCGGATACGCAGAAAATCGTTCACGCACAACTGATAAACGCAGGATACTGCGTGAAAGTGTGCAGGTCATTTGAAGAATTCACGCAAACCATTAAAAAATACTTAGAGCAATGAGCAACACGAAAAACAAATACATGAGTGCGCTTCAGTATATCTGCGCACAACCAACTTTTCATTCAAAAATTACCATGCGACTTTTCAAGCTTAGCAACAACTTCCTTACGGCAGGCAAAGAGCTTGGTTTGTTCAAGAAGGTAGGCCAAAGCGAATACAAATGGAACTTGTCGCGTCAACCTATGATGAGTGATGTGCAGGATATTCAGGTGCGTGTACGGTCTTATACGCAGACGCATCGACTAAAAGCAAAGCCATCACCACAGCTAAAGCTCAAACCTCTTCGCAAAGCACCGGCACCTGCGCCAATGTCCGTAAACGCAGAACCTGAATGCGACACTACCAACAGCAAGATGCTGTTGATACTTGGCGCAGGATTGCTCATCGGGTTTATGATTGCGACAATTATTTGGAAGTAGAGATAGTTTGACTATCTTTGCAAAGCTACTCAGTATGAAAACATTTTTAAATCCCATCATTACCGCATTGCCATTAGCACAACCGTGCGCTGGGTAGCCTTTGTGTGTAGTGATGGGTTTTTAGTTTATGAAAGACCCGGCATTTCTTTTTTACTCATCCGATTTCTTGTCGGGTGTTCAGGACTTGACCATGGAAGAGCGTGGTCAGTACATCACTCTGCTATGCCTGCAACATCAAAAAGGTCATCTTACCGAAAAGATGATACGGCTATGCTGCGGCAATGCCACGGCAGATGTGTTGGCAAAGTTCCAGCAGGATGAGAACGGTCTTTTTTTTAATCAGCGTCTTGAAATTGAAGTTGGTAAGCGTAAAGCACATGCTGAAAAGCAACGTATTCGCGCTATTGATGGATGGAAAAAAAGAAAAAATCAAAACTCTGATACGGATGCCACGGCATCTACCACGGCATATGCCACGGCAATGCCTTTAGAAAATAGAAATGAAAATGAAAATGAAATTATAGTTGAAGATGCAAATGAAAAAAAGACTACGCGGAAAAAGTTTGTGAAGCCACACGAGAATGATGTGTACAACCTGATGGGTGAACTGAACATGCAAGGCAAGAACTTTATGAGCGAGGATAAGTTGGTTAATTTCGCACGCGTATTTATGGATTACTACGAATCGAATGGATGGGTGGTAGGTAAAACACCAATGAAGGATTGGCAAAGCACAGTGCGCAACTGGATGCGCAAGGAATGGGATAAAATTAAAAATCAAAAATCATATGGCAAACAATCAAATTCAACAGCAGACAGCGTTGCAAAAGCTAATCAGCTTTATGCCGAAGCAGTCGCTATCAGTCGAGCACGCGATAACACAAGACCAGATAGGTCTTCTCAAGAAGCTTGACCCACAAACAACTAAAGACAAAATCATTCAGTTGCTGACGCGATGCACTCAACTGATGAACGTGCAAAATAATATGAACGCTATGCAGATTGAGTTTTGTGCAGAACAGATTATGCTCGACAAATACTTTTACTCGCTTGAAGATATCCAGTTATGTTTAGATCGCGGTGCAATTGGTGCATTTGGCACAATCTACAACCGCATTGACCCTGCTACAATCCTTGCATGGTTTCCGCTTTATGACCAACAAAGACAGCCGTATGTAACTGCAAAGCGACAAGCAGAAGAGCAAGCCAACAACATCTACGAAATGTTCCAACACCCACAGGTACTTGAGGCTATTCACCAAACTGCGGACAAGTTGAAGATTGAAGAAGCACCGGCACGCGAAATAAAACGCAGCGAGGTTAGCGCATTTGAGCAAAAGCTAATGGCTGAATACGATGCGCTGCCGCAATGGAATAACGACATGCGCTTTCGTGTGTACAAGAACACACCTTACCAGTTCAATGAGTACCGCAAAGAGCGTTACATGGAAGAGATTAACAAGCAAAATGAATACTAACATGCAGTACGACAAACAGCGCGAAACCGAACTACTACGCAAGTTGTTTGTGTTAACAGCTAAACGCAGCATGCGTCCTGCAATGAGTGATAATATGGCAATGCGTCTTATCTTTGAGGAGCTTTTACTACTCACGGACAAAGATGAATACAGGCTATGACAATAGGCGAATTGTTTGATAGGTTGGCTGATTATCCTGATGAGATGGAAATCTTTATAGGCTTCATCGACATCCACAGCATCCACCTTGAACAGTTCGAAATAATTGAAACAACGGATTTGAACGGACATAAAACAATCGCACTCATGTCCGATGACATCGCAATAATTAACAATTAATACAATGAGTAACTATCAAATGCAAGAGGGGCAGTTCACCCTATTCAAGAACAACAAGACAACCAACAACGCACCTGAATACACGGGTGAGATTATGGTGAATGGCAAGAAGATGCGACTGGCTGCATGGGTTAAAGAAGGCAAGAGCGGCAAGTTCTTTAGCGGCAAGATGTCCGAGCCAATGCAACAACGCCCACAAGAAGACGATTCACAAGGGACAGGTGATTTGCCTTTTTAATGTACGAAGCACGATTCAATAGTAAACAAGAGCAAGCCTTACGACACCTTTCTACATCAAGCAATGTAGAACAGGTGCTGTATGGCGGTGGTGTATATGGAGGTAAAACATGGCTTGGATGTTATTGGCAAATCGTGCGTAGGTTAAAGCATCCACACACAAGAGGTTTGATAGGTCGTGCTGAATTAAAGAAGCTTCAACTATCTACTATGCTTCGCTTTTGGGAGATATGCACGCAAATGGGATTGAAGGCAGGTGAACACTACACCTACAACGGACAACTAAACATGATTCGTTGGTTCAATGGTAGCGAAACAATCCTTATGGATATGGCAGCTACACCCAGTGACCCCGACTTTCACCGATTTGGATCACTTGAAATTACTGATTACTTTCTTGATGAGGTTGCTGAAATGACAAAGAAGGCAGTAGATATCATTGACACACGTGTGCGTTACAATTTGGTCGGTGGAATACCAAAAGGATTGATGAGTTGTAACCCATCAAAAGGTTGGTTATACAATGATATTTGGTATCCATGGAAAAAGGATTTATTGCCACCACACAAAGCATTTGTTGAGGCATTGCTGAAGGATAACACGATAAGTCCTGATGCAGTCTATGAAGCCAAGATGATGCGACTACCTGAAGCCGACCGCAAACGATTGCTTGAAGGCGATTGGGACTATGATGAAAGTGTGGACTGGATATATCAGTACGAAGATTTATTGCGCTGCTTCCGGGAAGAGGATGCTAAAGGTGAAAAGTTCATTAGTGCCGACATCGCACGACTGGGAAAAGATAGAAGCGTCATCTGCGTGTGGCATGGTTTGCAGTTGATTGAGATTCACGAGCTGCGCAAGCAACCAATAACAACTGTTGTCGCTACCATTCGCCAGTTATGCGACAGGCATGCGGTTAAACTTAGCAATGTGATTTGCGATGAAGATGGAGTTGGTGGTGGCGTGGTTGATAGCTTGAAGTGCCGAGGCTTCCTTAATGGTGGCAGAGCCAAGCAATCGGATAAGTTCACCAATCAAAAGGCTGAGTGCTATTTCAAGCTTGCAGAATTGATTGAGCAGAACAAAGTAATCTTCAAAGTGAATCAGTTTCGTGATGTCATCGTGCAGGAACTGGACATGATACGCAGAAGGCAACCCGAAGCCGATGGCAAGTTAGCCGTGATAGGCAAAGACGAGATAGCACGTATGCATGGTAAGAGTCCTGACTATGCGGATGCCATAATGATGCGCATGTACTTTGAACTTTTCCCAAACTACGGCAGCTATAGTTGGGCGTGACCCCTCAATTTTAACAATTTTTAACAGGGTGAGTGTAAGTAGTTGCACTATCTTCGCCCTATCAATAACAATAAATCTTATCACATGAAAACAGCATCTACCATTCTCCGTTACATCATTGGCGCAATTATCATCTTCGCAGTTTTAAGCTACTGCCAAGAACTGAACGACTGCCTAATGAATCACTAAGCAAACCAATCAATAATCAATAACATGAATTTTCACAAAGACAATCTTGAAGCATTGCAGAAGTTTCAGCAGATGCTCAATGCAGAACCAGACCCACTTGGCGTGGAATCAACCCCCGACAAGAAGGCGCAAACCTTAGTCATTAGCCACGTTGAAACTACCTTAGACGAACTCTTCTTTGGTCATTGGCGCACTGAGAACTTTAAATGGGCGGTACTTGCCAACGAAGTGCAGGCATCACTGGAGTTAGTGGTGATACACCCCATTAGCGGCTACGAGTTGAAGCGCACTGGTGCCGCATCGGTAATCATCATGGTTGACAAAGTACCCGACAACGTGTTCGGTAGCGATCGCAATAGATGGGCATTAAACCCCGATAATAAAAAAGCTAACGCTATGGACTTGGCGTTTGGTAAACTCAAAACAGAGTGCCTTAAAAACGCAGCATTGTCATTAGGCAAAGTGTTCGGTCGTGACTTGAATCGAAAGAACAAAGACACATACAAGCCATTCAAGTTGAAGGGTGCGCTTGGTCGTGGGCATGAGCAAGATGTGGCGTATGTGCGTGACCTTATTGAGGTTGCACCTGATGCAAATACGCTCAATAAAATTATGAAGGCTTGCAGTTCCGAAATTCTTGCAGCCGTAAGTGAAGAACTTAGAACTAAGTTTGCTTCATACGGAATTGAATAATTGTATATTTGACCATCAATAACAACAACAAATGGAAAACGTATTATTCAGAGCGTCACAACTTGGTAAGTTGATGACTGATGCGAGGACTAAAACAGGTCTTAGCGAAACCACAAAGAGCGCACTACTGGAAGTCTATGTGCAGCATAAGTACAAACGCTACAAAGAAATCAGCAACAAGTACATTGAAAAAGGTTTGGCGGTTGAGAACGATGCCATTGATATGTGGCGCAGGGAGCGAAAGCAGATTGTGTTCAAGAACGAGCAGATGTTTCAAAACCAATTTGTCAAAGGCACGCCCGACTTGCTCATCATTGATGACAACGACAAGTGCTTGAACGTGCCTGACATCAAAAGCAGTTGGAGCATTCACACGTTTATGGATGCAAAGCAGGATGACTTGAGCAAAGATTACTATTGGCAAGGTCAAGCCTACATGTGGCTAACGGGCGCACCAACTGCAACCTTCTGCTTTGTGCTTGTGAACGCACCGATTGAAATGATTAACGATGAGAAGTACCGCCTTGCACGCAGGCTCAATCTTATTGATCCACAGGGTGACCCTACCTTCATTAAGAAAGCGCAGAGCATTGAACGCAACATGATATACGACATGGAGCAGTTCATGCGCGATTACCCGGATGCAGATTTGGAATCGCACCGCACCGAATGGGTGTACGACATACCAGTGCAGGAGCGCATACACGAAAAGGTTGTTGAGTTTGATGAGGCAGCAATCGCAAAGCTTCAGGAGCGTGTACCGATGTGGCGTGAATACCTTAATACTTTGGATGCATGACCACCGACCAACTTAAAGACCACGTGCGCAATTCAATGCAGCACTACTACAACAAAGAACAAGTAATCGAATTAATCAATAAGCTAAACAATGAAGGCAAAGGAAAAGGCATGGCAACTGTACTCCAACTATTTTGATATAGTCGAAGGCGGTGAGCAGTTAGGGCAACTGGCGGTGGTGCATATCAAAGCAGTGAACGCTGCGCTCTATTGTGTCGATGAGGCAATAAGCAACGCACCTGATGAGATTATGCAAGACTTTGAAGGCACGGGTGAATACTATAGCGTCAAAGCTTACTACATGCACGTTAAGAACGAACTACTAAAATTGACTAAGTATGAAGCGAAAAGAAATGATGAGCCTAACCAATGACGAGTTGCGGCTGCTTCGCCACAAGTACCTCGGCATGGTTGGTAAAACCACAGCAGAGAAGGACGCTATTCACAAGACATTAATCAGAATCAAACAAGAACTATTTATCCGACAAGTACAATGACACAAAAATCAAACGAAGAGCAGAACACCGCATCTTGTTTAGGTGCTGTTATGCGTAGTGTTGTTTGGAAACCCTCACCGTTAGTTAGATGGAAAAGGGTTGAAATTGATAAACTACGATATGAAAAAGTTCTACAACAACTTTGGCAGGGTGATATGGGTGAAAAAGAATGGCGTGATGTACCAGAAGAGGACTAACATTACGCATAACTCACGGATAACCGAAACAATTAAAACCAAACACAATGACACAAGAGAAAAAAGAAACCGCCATTCGCAGACTGCACCTAACGCTAAAGCGCAGGTTCAAAGGTCAAGCCATCAAAATGACATGGGCAGAGATGGAAGGGCTATTGAACGCAGTGCAGACGATTGAGATGAACCACATCCACAACTCATACAATGATGGGTACAGGGATGGCGAAACTGGACAACCAAATAAAACCCAACAAGATGAAAGCAACACTAACCTTTAATCTACCCGAAGACGAAGTAGAATACAGCTACACGCTGAACGCTGCTCGGTACAAAGATGCGCTCAAAGACATTATGAATATGATGCGTAATGAAGTGAAGTATGGTAATCACGATGAGCCAACACAAGATGCATTAGACGTCCTATATGAGCAATTTGGAAAAATAGTCTACGACTTGCTTGATGAATAGTTCTATATTTGCAACGGTTATGTGATTAAACACATTCGTTGTTTTTCGTTATTGATTGAACAAGCCCTCAAAACGTTGGGGGCTTTTTCTTTAACGAATCTTCCCGTTTACTATGCGGTAGTTGCTTACTTCAAACTCGCCACTATCCATCACACGCACGTGCGCAAACCCGTGGTGATGCTTGTTGATGGGCATGTAGTCAGGATGCAATTCGCACAGGCACGCCACACTCCAACAAGTTGTAAGCTTTCCTTTGATGTTCGGTTCGCTGTGTTCGCTCGCCTGGTGATGGTGACCGCACAATGCATCCGATTTTGCACGCAAGAACAAACCTCGTGCGATGTTGACAGGACTGAATACGGATGCGCCCAGTTCATGCCCGTGCAAAATGGTTAAGTTGCCGGCATGGATTATCTGCTTGTCGGGAATGAATGTGATGTTTAACTCGTCAAGCTTCATCAATGATTCAAAGTTGAACTCATCCATACCTAACAGGTCGGGCGCATTGCGCATGATGTAGTGGTCATAGCGCACATCGTGATTGCCACACTTGTAATAGATCGCGGCATTAGGGAATAGCTTGCGCAGGGTTGCAAGAAACTGCCTTGTCATTAGTACCTCATGCCCGAAATTTCTTTTGCGTGGGTCTTTTTCAAATCTGCTGATAGCATAGAAGTCTATGATGTCACCATTGAGCAGAATGGTATTCACCTCATGCTCCAATCCATACTTCAGCGCAAGTGTTAGTGCCTGAATGTTATGGTACGGCACGTGAATATCCGACAAGAGCAGAATGTCATTGTGGTTGGTCGGTAGTTTGAATGGTTTGTAGTCGCTTTCCTGTGATGGTGGAAGGTCGAGTGGGTTGCTCGTTTCAGGTGCTAACTCTGCGAGAAGACTATTGAACTGATTAAGGTCAGCAGATAGCTTGGATAGATTGCCTTTAGGCTGCGTTTTAACAGGCTGTTCTGCCTTTAGTTTATGATACTTGCGCCAACTATAATACAATCGCTCAAATGACCTGTATTGCATTGTGATGCCATGCTTCACCATAGCCGCACGGATGCGCTCTGCTATTGTTCCTGTTCCTGCATGTATCTCTTTGTAGATTTCCGCATGTTGACCTTGCATGTTGTGTTATTTATTGCCACGGATATACCCGGCTAACTCCGCAAGATTGGTGCTAATGGTCAAGTTTTGTGACGCAATCACATCAATCTTTTTTTCAAGCTTATCAATGGCTTTGTTTTGTTCTTCTTTCATGGTGTTGAGTTTGGTGTTAAACTCATCCTTTGTGTCTTTGATTGAATCGGATAGCATAGTAACTTCTCTTTTGTGATATGATTCGACTTTGCCTAATGCACTTGATACTTTGACCACATCTCGCTTAAGTGCGTAGTACAAGCCAGTGAGTGACACCGCTCCACCAATAATTGTGATTAAATCCCTCGGTTGAAAATCCATGACTAAAAGATTGTAAAATATATAGTAGAAACTGCTACCGCTGTGATACCTAAAGTGAGTGCTGTGTTAGTAATTATTAACCGCCTATTTTTCTTTTTCAATTCCTTTATTTCGTTGTCCTTCTCAGTCGCAATAGCCTTTTCAATAGCCTGCTTGTTAGCGTAGATTTCAGCAAGTGTTTCATAACTCTGCGCCTGAATGCCTGTTATTTTAGCGTAGTATGTGGTTTTTAACCGCTCAAGTTGGTACAAGCTATCGATTTCCATAGCCGTGCCGTACCAATACATCATGCTATTGTAATTGAGATTGAAAAGTTGCAGATCGTAGGTTGTAAGTTCTGGTGTAAAATCCTGCTTTGAGTAGGCTATCCGACTTTTTGAGCGTTGCCCGAAACTGAGCGTTGGCATTAGAAGGAGTAGAAGAAAGAATGTTGTAAGTTTCATTGCGGTAAA
>Ga0315909_10002012_pt1 | contig 26711 bp, 24 predicted proteins | sample LakEriMetagenome_11_FD_203527 | JGI IMG/M metagenome (GOLD analysis project Ga0315909, IMG submission 203527) | Freshwater fungal communities from buoy surface, Lake Erie, Ohio, United States - Buoy 2 MA125 | ecosystem: Environmental > Aquatic > Freshwater > Lake | place: USA: Lake Erie, Ohio...
CACCCTACCCCGCAGAAGCAGAAATCATTGCAAAGGCACAGGCCTTGAATGGATTCGTTTCAAACATTTCAGTAGATAAACCAAAAGCAAAATCATCTACCTGATTGGGACCAGAGGTGCTTCGGCATCTCTCTAACTAACAAGGAGAAATAATGCGTTACTTAACACTAGCACTATGTGCAGTATTTGCCAGTCTCATTTTATTCTTTAGTCAATCTATGGCGCAGATTGTTGTGCCGACTAAGATGAATGTTGAACTGCAAGACTTATCGAAAGAAGCAAGGAAAGAAGTTGAATGCCTTGCACAGAACATGTATTTTGAAGCAGGCCAAGAACCTAGAGAAGGACAACTTGGTGTAGCATTCGTCACACACAATAGAATGATGAATGGTAATTATCCAACAAGTTATTGTGGAGTGGTAAAACAAAAATCAGGTAATGTTTGCCAGTTCTCATGGTATTGTGAATCTGCGGCACGTAAAAAACTCTTGACAATTTCTAACAATGCATTGTATAATGATATTACTGACTTAGCATTGAGATTTTATCTGTACACAAATGAGTTTGAAGATCCAACTAAAGGTGCATTATTTTTTCATGCAGATTATGTGAAACCTACTTGGAGTAACATGAGACGAACTGCTTATATTGGCAGACATATTTTTTATAATAGAGTTAAGAGAAATACATGATTTCAAGCAAAAAGGAGAAGGTGATTATGGAAGAAGAGAAACCGAAGGGATTGCATCATGTAACAACTTTTGCGATTACATTGGTGGCACTCTCGATTGTTGTTGCCGTAGGCATTTACGAGATGAATGAACGTAAACTTATGGCATCAAATATTGAAAGCGCCATTACTAAAGGTATTGATCCACTGACCGTACGGTGTTCATATGCAAAGAATTATGATACTATTTGTATAGCACATGCAGCAGCAAACGGTCGTAAATAAATTTTAATTATTAAGGAGATATAGTATGAATAAACTTGGTGGCGTATATCATGACGATGAACGTGTAAATTATAATTTTAGTTTTTATGACAATGAAGGTAAGCATGTAGAAGTTCGCTTTCGTGCTGAACCTGATTATGATCTAGATATCATTTTTAATGAATTTAGAAATTTCTTGATTGCAACTAATCATGATATTGAAGGTCAGATTGGTGAATTAGGTGTTGATGATGATGACTGGGAAGATGAGCCAGCAGAACAAACTTTGGGAGTTGATTGTGTTGAGAAGATCAATGATTTTTATGCATCAAAAGATAAATTGGTGCAAAATCCAACACAGATACATCAAGATAAGTTCTCAATGGACCATTTGCCTAACAACGGATGGCCATTTGGTGGTTTGACTACAGAAAGTATTCCTGCACTCACTCCGGAACAAATCGCTGCATTAACAGTAAAAACTATTGATTTGTCTCAAGTTAATCAGTATCCAACAATGTCGCCCATCACACAAGAACAAATTAAATCTTGGAAATTTGATGCACCAGGAACAATTGGTGGTGTAAAGGTTTCATACAAATAATGCCGACAAAAGATGAGATGATGAAGTTCACACTAGAGATTGAGGCTCTAGTGGCGAAAACGGATTACACTTATCTTGAGGCAATTGTTGAACATTGTAAAGGCACAGGTTTGGAGATGGAAGTAGCAGCAACACTTATCACTCCAAACCTGAAGTCTAAAATACATGAACAGGCCGAGAGATTGAATATGTTAAAAACCAAAAGTAACCGATTACCTATATGACTGGATATGAAGCCTTCTGTTTATACTCTTCTCTCAAACTGCATTTTACACAAGAATCGTATGACTACTTTAAGTATGGTGGTAAATCAAGAACTAGTATAGATGCATTTGAGAATAAGAAAGATAAATGGTTTTATTACAAACTGAGTCGGAGATTCACTAATGATGAACAGGCTAGAGATTTTCTTGTTGCTAATTTTTTGCATGATCGTGATGTTTGGATTGGAAATCTACTAAGAGAAGATTCTGACGTACATTATCGTGCCAGACAGAAAGTGATACAGTCGTTGTCGTATACGTTCACAAATGAGATTGCTTCGTTAATGAAGCATAAGAACCCAAATGACTCATTAATGATGCGAGATAATAGTCCATATCCTTTATTGCTGTCTATGTTATTATACGGTGAAGTGTCGATTGAGACTGTATGCATTCTAAATTCAATACTGAGGTTTTTACCAATGTGGGACAAAAAAATTACGGATACAATTCACTATCCATCGGTAAGTTTGAAGATAAAGAAGTACACACCGTTTATACAATTTGAACCAACAAAATATAAACTGATATTGAAGAAAGAACTACATGAAAATACAGAAACTTTACCTTGACATGGATGGTGTTCTGTCCGACTTTCACAAACGATATGAAGAATTGTGGAAGATTGAACCTAGTTCCAGTCGTGAACGAGGTGAAAAACGTGATTTCAAATGGGATGGATTTGTAGACGGTAATAATTTTGAGACCCTTGATTGGTATCCAGGTGGTAAAGAACTATTGAAGTATGTTCTATCACTTGATATACCAATTGAGATTCTATCATCATCTGGTGGTAGAGATCATCATGAAGCAGTAAAGAAGCAAAAGAAAATATGGTTGGAAAAACAGAACATTAATTTTCCAGCCAATATTGTACCCGGTCGTGCATTGAAGGCAGACTATGCAAAACCTGATATTATTCTTATTGATGATACGCAAGATGTCATTGATGATTTTAATATGGCAGGCGGCATCGGCATACTTCATACTGACACGGCAAAAACAATAAAAATTGTGCAATCAATCCTTGACGATACATATATAAAAGTATATAATGAATCATGTGAACAAGATGCACATACAACAAACACTTAACTATACGAGGTAATATATGTCCGACTTTTCCGCACTCAAACGCAATCGCAATTCATTTGATAAATTGACCAAAGCGATTGAATCAACAACACAAACCACAGAATCAGGTTCAAAAGAAGACGACCGTTTCTGGCAACCCGAAGCAGACAAAGCAGGTAATGGCATGGCAGTGATTCGTTTTCTGCCAGCACCAGCAGCAGATGGCGATGATGCTCTTCCATGGGTTCGTGTATTCAATCATGGCTTTCAAGGACCAGGTGGCTGGTATATTGAAAATTCTTTGACTACTCTCAATCAAAAAGATCCAGTATCAGAATACAACTCTGTTCTGTGGAATTCTGGCATTGAAGCAAACAAAGAAATCGCACGTAAACAGAAACGCCGTTTGACTTACATTTCAAATGTTCTAATTGTTTCTGATCCTAAACATCCAGAAAATGAAGGTCAAATCAAACTGTACAAATACGGTAAAAAAATCTTTGATAAAATCTCCGAAGCAATGAATCCGGAGTTTGAAGATGAGACGCCGTTGAATCCTTTTGATTTCTGGGAAGGCGCCAATTTCAAAATCAAGATTCGTCAAGTTGAAGGTTATCGTAACTATGACAAGTCTGAGTTTGATAAACAATCAGCAGTTCTTGATGGTGATGATGCCAAACTTGAATCGTTGTGGAAGAAAGAACACTCACTCAAAGAGTTCCTTGATACTAAACACTTCAAGTCTTATGATACATTGAAAGCTCGTTTGGATAAAGTTCTTGGTCTGGATGGTGTTGCACCAATAAAGACTAAAGCGGAAGATATCACACCTGCTATGACAACAATGTCGCCAGATTTAGATGACGAACTAGACTATTTCAAGTCTTTAGCAGAAGATTAAACTCTGCGAATGCCACCTTCGGGTGGCATTTTTTTATGCTGGTACTTCTCTTCTCAATTGAGTAGTTTCGACCAATGTATTATTGGTGACACTTGCGTTTATCACTGTAGGATTTTTTGGTTTGGATTGATTACGTTGTTCTACCGCAAGTTCTGTCGATGACTTACCAACATTCAATCCCTGACCCTTTTGTTCACCTGTAGCAGGATCGATTGTGGCACCAGTCTTAGATGTTACAACATCATCATCTGGTGTTGGTGGAGCACCTGCAGCAGTAACGTGCCAATCTTCACCTTTCACATTACGAATCAATCCAAATTTTTCTAGCCAACCAGTAGGTTTATCTCTAGTTCCAGCAAGAGCATTTAGACCATAAGGTTCTTTACTATCGATGTCAATACCTAAACCTTTAATATGAACACTACCCGTACCAGAACCTAATGGTGCCATAGGTTGTGCTACTTTACCACTTGGTCTACCATTGTTCTTTGCTAGGTCAGCATCATATAATTGTTTTTGTTTTTCATTCGAACGATAACCAGAAGTGATTAACAGCATCTTACCAGTTTCTTGTTTGAATGCTGCGGCCATCGTTTCAACACGACTTTGAAAACCAGGATTAAAGTTAGAAGTGTCTACGCCCGCATCTGCTTTTTTTGTCAGTGTGTCTAAATTACCTTTTGGCACTTCCGTCTGTGCAAAAACAGGAGTTGTACCACCGCCAGACCCTGCTGGAGTTGCAGCAATTTGTGTTGGTTGTTCTATTGGTGAAAAAACTGATTTACTTGATCTATACTTTCTATATTTTGATGGTGGTGCGGATGGAAGTACGATTGGTTCGACTTTCTTCCCACTTCTTTTCTGCTCATCCCTTTTCGCAATGAGTTCTTTTAGTGTATCTCTTTTCCAAGTGAGTTCTTCAATGTCATCATCAAGAGCGTCTAATTGTTCCACAACACCAGCATATGGATCAATAGGTTTTTCTTTCTGTCCTGGTTTTGTTGCCGATGGTTCAATTCCTAGAACATTCTTATCTAATGAACGACCTATACCTTTTAGTTTGCCTGCAATCCAATTACCAACACCGCCCAAAAACTCACCGATTCTTCTTGTCACGGGTGATATGAAATCACCGATAACATTCAGTGCTTTTGCTGCATCTTCTTTAGTAATTAATCCAAACGTTAAAAACTCAATTAGTTTAGATGTTTCTTCTACAAATATTGCACCCCAATCCGTTGAATCAAAGAAATCATTGAATGCTGTTTTCAACGATTCGATGCCCATTGATATGATGCCTTCAACACCACCAAGACTTCCAATGATGCCTAAAATGGCATCTTTATTCATGAATAGAGCAAATCCTATTACTACTACAAGTGTTAGTAGTCCATCGAGAATACTATCAAGTACATTTCTAAAGAAACCTTTTTTCTTCTTTACACTTTTTTTACGTTTTGTTTTTTCTGCTTTTTTAGTTTCTTTATCAGTTTCTTTTGGCTTAAAAAGATTGGTCAGTTTTGAACCAACATCTGGTTTCGCTACTGTCGTTACACCTTCAAGTTTGACAAATTGACCAAAACCTTTACTGATGAGTTTTAGTTCTTTACTTATTCTACGAAAAAGAATTGTGTTCTTCGCAAATATTTTGAGTGCAGCGACACCTTCCAGCGTAGGACTTTTTTCACTTTCTTTCTTTTTGAACAGATCACCAAAATAAGATTTTTCTTTCTTATCATCCTGTTTCTTTTCGTCCTGCTCCACTTGCTCTTTATTTGATTCGGGAGCAGGTTGCTCCTTAGGTTTTGGTTCTTGTTTTGGTTCTTGTTTTGGTTCTTGTTTTGGTTCTGGCGGAGAGGGTGATGGTGCAGGCGGCGGTGCGGGCGCAGGTGTAGGTGGTAATTTAGGCGCAACTGGTACTACATTGCCGCCAGACTTTGGTGTTACCTTGTTTAAACCTTGACCGTAATCTGGCATTATGTTGCCCTTGCCAATAATGCGTCATTGCCGTTAATTGTCTTATCTACGGCAGCAACTTTTGTATCGGTTACTTTGGTATTATTAGTCTGTGCAACGTTTACTGTATTAACATCTTTTGGTTTCATTTGCTCTCTTTGACCCTGCGATACTTCTTTACTTGCACCAGCCAAATCCACATTCTCAAAACCTTTTGAATACTTGTCAACCTTTGCTAAAATTTCAGCACCAATACCAACATTTAAATTTAATCCAGCGCCACCAATAGTTTGAGTTACTGCACGATTTGCTTCTTGCTGTGTTGTAAATGTATTGAGTTTTTTACCAAGACCTCTTATAATGAATGCTGCTGCTAGTTTAGCCGCAACAAATGGATCATTTGCTCTGTCTGGATTCTGAATCAAATCCTCACCAATAATTTTACCAAAAGCCTCATAATTATTTCTACCCGTGATTTGAATAAAACCACGGCCACGATATTTGTATCCATCACCATCTTCTTTGTTACCCATACCAGGACCACGTGCAGAGTTTTTACCATAAACAAACTCTGCTAGTGCTTGTGGATTATTTAAAAACTTTGCAAGTTCTTTTGGACCATAACCAGACTTTTTGACTGTGCTAGGAAATACTTCTTGTATACGCTGAACTGAAGTATAGTTTAGATTTTCATTTTTCGGTACAAAGTTAGATTCTTTTTGAATGTTTGCAAGTAAAGCGATCTTGGTAAACCTATTCGTTATACCCAATTCATTCATTGCAGTTATGATTAATCCAATCATACCTTTTGCACCTTCTGCTGTTGGTTTGGTTGGTGCGTAAGCAGGTGCAGGTCTCGGTGCTGCCGCTTCTTTTCGCATAGCACCTTCTTTTTGTATTGCATCGTTCAATGCTTTTTCAGTCTTACGAAGTTCTTCTTTTTTCTTAATAACTTGTTCTGTCTCTTCAGTTTTTTTACCATAAGCATCAATTTCAAGCGCAGCAATTTCATCAATCAATGCATCTCGTTGTGCGGTTTTCTGTGTAACTAATTCTTGTGCTTTGAGCAAATTCTCGGCAAGTTGTTCGTTTCGCTTTCTATTTTCTTCCGCAGCGGCATCTTGTTTATCTCTATCATCTACCAGTTTTGCAATGTCTGCATCAGTTAAAGGTTTAGTTTTTAGTGGATTCATATCGGATATTTTCTGAATCAAACCTGAAACTAAATCATCAATTGCTTTTGCTGCATCAGAAATAAAATCACCAATTTTACTAGGAAAACTAATCAGGAAATTAATAGTACCATCAATTACTTTGGCAGCAGTTTCCTTATCGAAAAGACCGAATGTCAATGAGTCTATTAAACCTGAAATTCCTGCTATTAAAGTTTTATACCAATCGCCAGTTTCTTGCCAAGTATCCCACGCATCGGTCAATCCATCCCATAATGTCCATATAATTAGCACGACCCAGCCCAATGGACCAGATGCGATTGCGGCAGTTCGTGCTGCAACCTTTACTGCTGCTTTGCCTACTTTCTTTGCTGCCTGTTTAGCGATCTTGGTTGCTTCTTTTTTCTCAAGTTCTTTTATCTTATCACCGACAATCCTATCTGAAAGTTTTGTAAGATATTTCCAAGCATTCTTTGCATAGTCTTTAACTTTATCAAGTAGTTGTTTTGCAAACTTCTTTATATTATCCATTAACGACTTGAATAATTTTTTTGCTTTATCCTTAACTTGTGTTGCTAGTTTTTTTGCACCCTCTTTAATCTTTTTAAATTTTGCACCTTTAGAACTTTTAGGATCATCTTCTGCGGTTGGAGTTCTGGCAGCAATTTCTTTTCCTTGTTCTACTGCAAATTTCTTTTCTACTTCTTCTTGCTTCAGCAAATGCATATCTTCTTTATCGGCAGACTTTATACCATACAGTCCAACAAGCGTGATTATATTTTGCCGAACGATATTGAGGTCGCCTGCCGCTTTTGACAACTCGGAATAATTGAGTGCTGCTTTTTTTAAAGATTTGTGAGCAGGAGTTACTTTTTTTGATGAGTCCTCATTCAGGACTTTCTTCTTGATCGTCAGACCTAAAATATTGGATAACACTTTAGGCCGTCATGTAGTTGTTGATAAAACTTGTATTATAGACACTAGCAATATTTTCAGGCTCTTTACCTTTTGTGCCTGCTTGATTATTTGTTGTGGGTGCATCAATTGTAACACCAGCATCTGCGGCAGAATCCATTCGTTGACCTTCAGCAACTTCGGACGATACCGAAGATAGTGCTGCACCAGAAACTGAAGGAGATGATTCTGATGATGGACTTGGCGACACTGCACCACCACCACTCATACCACTTTCACCACCTCCAGAAATACTACCACCACCTGTTGATGGCATTGATGCTGCTGGTGCTGCTGTTGGTGTTGTTACTGGTGTTGCTGCTTTTTGCCCTCTGGCATTTTGAAGAATTTTAGTTGGTTCACCGCCAACTGCGGCGACTTCTTGACGAACTGCTTCTTCGGATAACTGCTCACCAGTTTTATCATCAACAAAACCTGTTGGTGAATTCGGATCAACGGTAATACCAAGTTTTGTTTTTAGAAAACCAACAGCACCTTTTTGATCTTTTTCAGCATTCTTAGCACTATATGGATCTTCTTTCGAGGGTGATGTTCCAACTTTTTCCGCTAGTTTACCCGCTGCTTCTGGTGATGTACTTGCTGCTTTGTCTTTTTCTTTTTGCTCTTCTTTTGCTTTTCTTTCTTTATCATAAAAGACACCTTCTCCACTATCAAGTTTTGCTTGATTTTCTTTTAATGCAGTTGTAGCACCTGAGGTATATGATTCAGTTGCAGTGCTGGTTGTATCCTTTTTAAATGGATAGTACGGCTTAGTATCATTTATTAATGTATAAGAAGATGGAAGTGATGATTTGCCCCGAGATGCTATTGATACTGCTTTTTGTAACCAATCAGGAAAATTTATTGTAGTAAATTTTGAAAATGGTATTCCAGGTATACCTATATTTTTAAAAAAACTAACTGTATCATCAAAGAATTGGGTAACACTTAACATCAAAGGATTCAAATACTTTAGTGCTGTATCCATTCCTTTGCGTAGATCATTCTCGTTGAATAAACCAAACGTGATGAATTGTAAAAAGCCACCAAGAGCAGATATAAGTGTATCGGTAATACTACCAGTTTCTTTAAACGTGTTGATTGCATCCATAATCCCGTTGATCAAACCACCAATGATCATAGCAGGTATAAATATCTTACTTAGAATGGCTAAGATAGAACCACCACTAAACAACGCACCGAATGCACCAACGATTCCCATAAACAGACCTTTCAGTAAGTTTATGGGATTCAACATGTCCATTAAGCCAGATAGAAGTCCACCACCACCACCTTCTTTCTTTTCTTCTTTTGGTTCTTTCTTATCTTTGCCGTATGCAGTTGGTGTATTTTTCTTTCGTTCTTCCTCTAGTTTTGCTTCACGTAAATCTTCAGTCTGAAAGAATTTATCTGCTTTACCTTCTGCTTTTACTTTGCTCTCTTTACCTTTTAGATTAACCAGTTTAGAAATATTCTGGCGGAGCACATTCATATCACGTGCCATACCAGGTAGAACAATAGAGTTCTTAGCAATTACATTTAGAAATGGTAAAACATCTGCACTTATTCCACCAGCAGATTCGACTTGAGCACCTTCTGCGCCTTCTCTTGTGGGTGAATTTTTCTTATCTTGTTTAGATGGGGTTTTATCATTCTTACCCTTTTCATCCCCATAATCAATAAATTTACCCGCAGCAAAACCTGCGATTTTACCAAACATACCCGTACCAAAAACTTCTTGCACAGCATTTTGGATATCTTTTTCACTTGCTCGGCGCAAACCCTCTACTTCATCTTTGCTGCCACCTGCGGCTTCAAGCAAATTGGCTAGAGTAGTCTTTGATAGTTTTAGTTTTGCCATTACTTTCTACTTTGTTTTTGTTGATTGATGCGTTCTTTTTCCTCTTCAAGGTATTTTACTAATAACGAAATGTAAATGCTTCTTTCCCAAGGTATCATATTTTCAAGTTCAGACAAACTATATTTGTGATGTTGCATCATCGCAAAGTTTGTCTGATAGTAATTACCTAGTGATTCATGACGAAATATTAAACGAAAAAATTTTGTAGACCTTTAATCTCAATGTCTTCCTCATATCCACACTTGCCGCATTTGAAGTGGACATCTTTTTTAATTTCAGGCATTGTATCAAAGAACTTTTTAATTTTTTCCAGGTCTTTCTGTTGCATAGAATCGATGAACTCCATCAACTCTTCTTTTGGGGTATCTTTGGCATAGTATACTTGTTCATCATCATAAAGATAATCAATACAATCAATCAGTACATTTACCAGAATTTGATTCTCGTCCATGTTCTCATAGTTCTGAATCATCTCAAATGTTGGATATCTCAAACAGATACCAACCTTATCATTTAACATAAACTTAGTTTCATGATCTTCATGTTTTGTCGGTTCGATTTCTAACAAATTCAAATTGAAATCTACCGAACCAGAACATTTCTTAGTCTCACCTTTGTCATCGATAATATCATTGTTGCACTTGTATTTGAGTTCGACAACTTCCTCTACTGACCGAGCACGAAGATTCATAAACAAATATTCAAGGTCAAATGTAGGTAAGTTATCAATATCAATTTCATCAATTACACAATTCTTTAATACTTGACGAATGGTATTGATTGTCTCTTTCGGGTCCTCTGATTCTGCTGCCATCAGAAACAACTTTTGTTCTTTTACTAGGAATGGACGAATGCGAACATCCTGACCATTTGAAATGAGTTTGATAGTATAAATTGGTACATCAAGTTTTGGTAACATAATTTCCTCTCAATTAGAATGATAATAATCTTGTTGCTGCACTGCCACCTAAAGAAGCAAGTGTTTGTCCAATATCATATTTACCTTCAAAGATAGAACGATATTTCTGATAACTGAATTGAACTGATAAACGGTGAAATGCATCGTCACCCCAACTTAATGCTTGAGGTGAAATACCAGTTGGGAATGCATCAATCAAATCCACTGCATAAATTTGACGAACTATATCGTCATATTGTATGACACGAATATTCGTCAAGTATCTTGATGCCGTACTTTTTGGAAAACGAGCATTGTTTGTGTCAGGTGGAATGATAGCATCCATCCAGCGTTCAAACAATTTACGTTCATAGAATTCATTGGTACAGATAAATGTTAATGTAGTTTCCGAATACTGCATACGATAAGGCACTTTGAAAGACGGACCATATATTCTTGCGTCTGCGGTTTCTAATGTTCGGCCTGGCAACTCTGCTGATTCACATTGAAGAGCAAGATATCGAGACACTGACGGATTAGATGATTGCATTCGATCAGACTCACTACCTATAGCACTATTGATTGCGTCCGACACATCAGAAAAAACTGAATTTGGAAAGTTCAATACTTTTTCCAAAAATGAATTTCCTATCGATTGACCAATATACGGTGGAATAGGTAATATAACTTCAAACCTATTTGACCTAGCGGGACCGCCTTTGCCATTGATGTTTGATAGAAATAGATTAGGTGAAAACGACATTAAAATTTATCCTCTGATTCTGACCATACTTTGTTTTTCTTTGCTTTGGCAAATGATTCAACTGGTAACATGACAGCGATATCCCATTCATCTGCTGTAATTTCTAAAAACCTAGATTGCACATGACTAAACAGATACCGTTTGATACATGGTTTAGCCTGATACATTTTTGATGCACGTGCTAGGTAATCATAACTGATTCTGAGTCTTGTTTTCTCATCATAGTTACGGTCAGTGAGTAATGTGCTTAACTTATCTAAAAGAAGTACACGCTGCTTTGGACTAATATAATGCAAGTTAAGTCCTAAAAAACCGTCTGGGTATCGTTCTATTGGTATGACCAATGGGAACTTATCGTAATATGGCAACGTATCCTTCGTTTTCGGATCATAAAAGTAAAAGTACATTCTACCAATCATGGACTTTTCTCTGAGTCTCTGCCTATCACGCATTAGATCACCTTTGGTAGGTTTCAATGCGCCAGTTTTTGCTTTTAACCAGTTACGTGCTTCACGGGAACGTGGTTCAAAACCCTTCTTGGTAAGAGAGTCTTTGATTCTGTCTATAAGTGTTTTGGTAGCCATTTAGTATTTATCTCAGATACCAAGATGCTTTTCAGTAATTACCTGGAATTCCCATCCGTGATCTTTGCAGAACTCGGTTGCTGCTTTCCACTTTGATTGATTGACGATATAGGTTGCTGCTTCTTGAAGATAACGTTTAGTCTTACGTGTTTGAGTTGGAGGTTTAGTCTGTGCCTCAGGTTTAACTTCAATTACAAAGGTCTTAATTATACCATTCTTTTGTCTGATCTTGGCCACAAAGTCTGGAAAGTACCGATGTTTCTTATTGTCAACTGGACTCCAATAAGGTATAACAAGTTCTTCAGACCCCCACCAGATGACATCAGGATGGTCATCTAAATATTTCATGACTTTGACTTCCCACGATGACCGATAGATGATGTTGGTCGCATCACCCTTGTATTTTTGTGGGTTTTTTGGTGTGAATTTACCTTTATATGACATAAATACTATCTAGTCAACCTACTTAGGACAACCATGGCATTTTTCGGTTTATCTGATATTACAATTTCTCAGCAAGAAAATATAAGAGGTCCGTTATCCCCACTCTTTGAAAGCAAAGAGGGAACAACTAATACATTTAGATATCCTCTTGACATTGGGAATTATGATAAAGGTCACTATATGATTTTTCATATACACCAACAAAAGAATTCTCAATTTAAAGGAATACAAAGAAGTCCTGAAAAAGAAGTAATGAAAAATTATAAGGGCGCTTCTAAACCAAGTACAAGTTTTGCATCACAGATTAACAGTAAGATTGATGCTGCCGTAAATAGTTTCACTAAAGGTAAAACACTATTTGGTAAAGAAATTTCCACATCATTTGGGACTTCATCTGCATCAGTTTCTCAGCAATCTTTTAGCAAAGATCAATATGTTGATAGCGTCAAAGATATTGAATATAAATCTCTCTTAGATACTACAGTTAAAACAACTGATTCTATTGTTCTGTATATGCCAGATACAATAAGTTTCGATCACTCTCAGGGTTACGGTGAGTTACAACTTGGTAATGAACTTGGTGGTAAAGCAGCGGTTGCAGGTAAATCTATAATTGAAGCAATACAGAAAGGTAGCGATGGTAAAGGTGCAGGCGATACCGCTATCGTTGCTGCCGCTCAATTAATAGGACAGAAAGCACTTGCTAAAGTAGTTGGGGAACAATCAGCAACAGCAGGCGCATTTTTAGCACTTGGTGGTGTTAATAATCCTATGTTAGAATTGATTTATCAATCTCCTTCGTTCCGTGAGTTTTCTTACGAATTTATGTTCTATCCTCGGGATGAAAGAGAAGCATTAGAAGTTCAAAATATTATTGAAAGATTCCGTTTTCATCAAGCGCCCGAAATTGATGCTGGTAGTTCGGGTTTGTTATTAATTCCACCATCACAGTTTGATATTCAATTCTATTATGGCGGTAAACCTAATCCAAATATACCTACGATTGGTCGTTGTGTAATGACAGGCATACAAGTCAATTATGCTCCGAATGGTTGGTCTGCATATGAGATGCCAGGTGAAGATACTCCTGCTTTAGGTCGCACAGGTATGCCAACAGCAATACAAATGACTTTAAATTTTAAAGAGACTGTTATTATCACTAAACAAAACTTCAGATTTGGACCTAATGGTTATAAACCTAGAAATGCTGGTTATAGCGATGGTCTTTCAGATTTGTACAGCAAAATGACAAAGAAATAAAATGGCAAAATATTTTAATTTCTTTCCAACCACCGCATACACAAACTCGGATAGATCATCCGCATATGATACCGTCACAAATATTATTTCTAGGTTTGCATTTGAGAAAAGTTTAAAGCAAAATTCTTCTTTATTTTATCCGTATGACATTCAAGATGGTGATACACCTGAAATAATTGCATCCAAATATTACGGTTCACCAGAAAAACATTGGATAGTATTGATGTTTAATGACATTATTGACCCCCAGTATGATTGGCCACTAAACCAAAGAACATTAATAAAATATATTAATGATAAGTATGCTGCAAATGGTGCCGCCAATAATCCTCCACAAAGTGGATTAGTATGGTCACAAGATGCCGGCAATGTAAAGGCATATTATAAAACTATTACTCGTTTGAGTTCCAAACCAACCAAAAATCAAATTGCTGAAAAAATTGAAATTGATTCTGACACATATACAAATTTATTAGTAACTACTACAACATATACATTACAAGATGGTAGTAGAGTTACACAAACAATTAATAAAGAAGCTCAAACATATTATGACTATGAAGTTGAATTAAACGATAACAAAAGAAAAATAAAATTACTAAGAGCTGAATACGTTACTGAATCGGGTTTAATGAATGAATTTAAACGTGTTATTACTGTGAGTGAATAATGTCTTTATCTATCCCACAACAAGCATCAAGATTTAATCTAAATGAACTTTCCATAGTTACGAAAAAAGGCGTATTAGATATTTCTAAAGCGTATGAAGAGATAAACATCTTCGATTCTATCCTTTCTCCTGTCATAACAGGCATCATAAGTATTAATGATTCGATAGGTCTTTCTGGTAAACTTATTTTTGATGGCTCGGAAGTGTTGCTGGTAAACATTGGTAAAGATACCGATTCTGCTTCATTCCGTTTGAAGAAGGCATTTAGAATATACAAGCAATCCGAGCGTAAGAATCTAACTCAAAACAGTGAGACATATAATTTGGAATTTGTGTCTGATGAATTTATTTTCTCAGATCAGCAAAGAATTAATCAAGCATATAAAACAACTTATACCGATATCGTTCAAAAGATACTGGTAAACTATCTTAAGGCACCAAGCACTAAACTGAATGGTGTATTTGAGAATACTTCAGGTATTCGTGATATTGTTATACCAAATCTAAAACCTCTTGAGGCAATTGAGTGGTGTGCTAAAAGATCGATAGATGAAAAGAAGTCGCCGAACTATGTGTTCTTTGAGAACAATCTTGGATATAACTATGCATCTCTATCCACATTATTATCACAAGATAGTTTATTCAATATAAGATTTTCGGCAAAAAATTTGAATAATGAAAATGCGGTAAGTGATTTATTGAGTCCAAGAAGTTATGAAGTAATTAGTCAGACCGACAAAATAGAACAAACACGATCTGGTGTAAATGCAGGTACATTTATTGGATTTGATCCTATCACTAGATCGATTGGAACAAAAAAGATAGGATTTGAAGATCATTACAATGCAATGAAGCATGGTAATAAAACTCCGAACTTAGCACAATCTACTAACCGTGGTGGTGAATTAGCAACTGAAGCATACAATTCCAAAAAAACTGTGAGTACGTTTGGTGCTAATAGAAGATATAGTAACTATGTGAAGAAATACGACCCAACGTCAATATCAAAAGTTGAGACACAAGAAGATTTTGTATTTCAACGTAAAGCTGTTATGACCAACTTGATGAATAAAAGAATCAAGTTAGTTATGCCTGGTAATTTTCAATTGACATCGGGATTTAATCTGAACATGAGAATACCTGATTTTTCTATAAAAGAATCTGGTGATGATGATAATGAAGATCGTGGATTGAGTGGTAAGTATTTGATTATTGCTACTCGTCATATTATTGGATTTGAGAAACATGAAACGATTTTAGAAGTTGCAACAACATCTAACGAACTTGGATTTATACCACAGGGTGTGGCAGATCAAAATCAAGCAATAAAGACCTATGGATCATACTGAAGATAATAAAGACTTTGCTGGTAAAAACGGATTCATTTGGTTCGTTGGTGTCGTTGAGGCAATCAATGATCCATTGAAATTAGGTCGGTGCCGTGTACGTTGTGTTGGTTGGCATACTGAGAATAAAGCATTGCTGCCCACAGATTCACTACCGTGGGCGCAAGTGATGCTACCAACAAATAATGCTAATCCATATCCACCAAGACAGTCTGATATGGTAGTAGGTTTCTTTTCTGATGGTAATAATGGACAAGATCCAATTATTATAGGCACACTTCCAGGCATTCCGTTATCTGCTGGAAATCCGCAGCAAGGCTTTTGTGATCCCAGAACATCTTCTGAACTTGCGGCAGCACCTGTAAAGCCTGATGAGTCTGCTACAAATTATCCAAGAAAGTTAGATGAACCAACAACATCACGTTTAGCAAGAAACGATTCTGATTATCCATCAGCAATTAATGCAGCAAAGAAAACAAAGAAGGCAAGCAAAGTTGAACCAGATTCGTATTATGCTGCCAAGTATCCATACAACAATGTGTATGAATCTGAATCTGGACATGCATTAGAGTTTGATGATACCAAAGATGCTGAACGAATACATCTATATCATCGCTCGGGTTCTTATGTTGAGTATGGTCCATTGGGTGACCGTTCAGAAAGAATACAACGCAATAAGTTTGAAGTTGTAATTGGCAATGAACAAGTATATGTGAAGGGTGATGTTACAGTTTTTATTGATGGAAATGCCACTGTAGATGTGGGTAAAAACGCAACTCTTAAAGTTGGCGGCAGTTTTCAAGCAGATATTAGTGGCACATGTAAGATAACATCAGGTGGAAATATGTCATTTAAAGCACCACGCATTGATTTGAACTAATATGAAACACGAATTCATTATTTTAGTAAAAGGTAAATTAAAAACCTACACTAACTGGGAAGATATTCCAGAAAAATTTGATAATGTAATCAAGTTTAATCCGTATATGCCTCCTCCTCCACACACAGAAAAGGAACATGAGGAGATAGAATCTTGGATGCCAAGGTTTAAAGAATTGATGAGTAGAGAAACAAAGTGACTCTATCAACGTATGGTAGACAATTTGTAGATGTGCCCGCAGGTGAAACCGTTACCATAACTGCATCTGCTTTAGTCAATCCAATAGTAATAACATATGTTGGCGCTACAGTTGATGGTAAATCTATCTCTAGTGTAACTATGTCAAATACTAGTTGTGTATTAACTGATCCTCTTACACAAATGTATACAACGACTTTTACATTAACTGGACAATACAGTTCTGATTTGGCGACAGAAGATGAATTTATTGCAATTAATACTAAAAATTATATTTCTTCATCAGAAGATTTTGAACAATTAACTTATCAATTATATGATCAATTAATTGCAGAAAAAGGAGTAAAATGGGATCAAATTATTAAATTTTATCCTGATAGGTCACCAGAAAAAACTGTAATCTATACATTTACTGGAGGCACTCCAACAACGACTACACAAAAAGTAAGTTTGATACCAACAAGACAATTTACTAGGTTACAGAGTATAATGCAATCTATATCACCTAATAGAGTTGTTACAGATGCATCGGGTAATATAATAACACCGGGTTATAGTTCCGATCCACCGGGTTTCACATAGGAGAAATTAATGCCAGCAGCAACTAGAATTGGAGATACAGATATCACTCATTGCTCAACACCGGCAAGGGCTCAAGGAGCTTCAAAGGTATTTGTAAATGGAATACCTTGGAGTTGTCAGAGTCACACAAATACTCCTCATTTAATTCCAGGTGGTAATCCATGTTCGGTTCATGCTGCCAGTATATCTTCTGGTTCGTCCACCGTTAAAGTGCAAGGACTTGGCGCTGGAAGAGTAGGAGACAGTATTTCAGGATGTACTGCTGTGGCATCCGGTTCTGGTAATGTTTTTGCTGGAGGTTGAATAAATAAACGATGTCAACAAAAATTACTTCAAATGATCCAACAATTACCGCAGAAAGGTCATTCAAAGACCTTGACCTGAACTTCACTTCACATCCTATTAGAAAAGATGTGAGTAGACATTACAATGAAAAAGCGATCATTAATGCAGTCAAGAACTTAGTTTCCACTAATTTTTATGAGAAACCATTTCAACCAGACTTTGGTGCAGGTATTAGAGGACTATTATTTGAACCTGTTGATTCGGTTTTTGGTGCATCAATTGAAAGAAAATTAAGTGAAACAATAAAAAATTATGAACCTAGGGTGGCAATTGAATCTATTACTGCTATACCAGCACCCGATGAGAATGGATATAAAGTTAGAATGGTGTTTTTCATCATCAACTCTCCAAATCCAATAACGATTAACTTCTTTTTAGAGCGTATAAGATAAAATGACAGATCGTCTAAGAGTAACTGAACTTGATTTTGATACAATCAAGCAGAATTTAAAAACATTTTTACAAGCGCAATCTGAATTTACAGACTATGATTTTGAAGGCTCTGGTCTAAATGTGTTGCTAGATATTCTAGCCTATAATACTCATTACAATGCTTATTATTTGAATATGGTTGCAAACGAAGCATTTATGGATACTGCCTTATTAAGAGATTCAGTTATCTCTCACGCAAAAGTTTTAGGTTATGTACCTTATTCTCGCAAAGCCGCTTCTGCAACTTTAAATTTTACCGTTTCTACTAGTTCAAATACTTTATCAACTGTAACTATACCAAAAGGTTTCAGTTTTTTATCCAATGAGATTGATGGTGTCAGTTATAATTTCGTAACTCTTGAAGAAACGACAGTTACGAAATCCAATACAGATTTTACATTTTTGGAATTGCCAATATATGAAGGACAGTTGGTAACATATAATTACACATACGATCAGCAAACAAATCCAAAACAAATATTTTCAATACCCGATTCTGATGTAGATGTTTCTACTATTTCTTTAACTGTACAGGCATCATCAAGTAATACAACGATTGAAACATTTATAAAAGGCACAGATGCAAGTAATGTTTCAACGACTTCTCCAGTGTTCTATCTACAGGAAGATAGGGGAGAAAAATATAGCGTCTATTTTGGAAATAATATTATTGGTAAATCAATAACAAATGGTAATATTGTATCTTTAAGTTATTTAATTACCAATGGAGATGCAGCAAACAAAGCAAATAATTTTGTGGCAACGGGAACGTTATCAGATTCTTTGGGTAATTCTTTAACAGACTTTACTATTAACCCTATAAGTCAAGCTGCAGGCGGATCTGAACGTGAGTCTGTAGATGAAATTAAATCTGCTGCTCCTCTTCAGTTTACAACTCAAAATCGTTTGATTACATTCAATGATTATGCCTCATATATTAAAAAAAATTATCCTGCGGTAGAATCAGTTTCCGTTTGGGGTGGAGAAGATGAAACTCCTCCAGTTTTTGGTCGTGTTTTTGTTTCATTAAAACCTAAACAAAACTATTACCTTTCTGATATTGAGAAACAAAGAATTATTGATGAAATTATTACACCAAAAGCTGTTGTAGCGGTACAAACAATTATTCGTGATCCAGAATTCTTATACCTATTAATAAATTCTGAAGTTTCATATGATCCTAAAAAAACCATTTTAACTAAAGATCAATTAACTTCTGCCATTCGCAGTTCTATTTTAAATTACAAAACACAAAATTTAGATAGGTTTGATTCAAAATTTATTCTATCTAGATTACAGGATGCGATTGATAATACAGATACAAATGCAATCATTGGATCTCAAACCGTCATTAAATTGCAAAAAAGATTTAAACCAACTTTAAATGCAAGTAAATCTTATAATATTATTTTTGGTGTTCCTCTACATAGAGGTACAATTACAAATAAGATGACCTCTACTCAATTTAAGGTGTATGATTCTCAAGGTATTGAGAGAGAAGTTATTTTTGAAGAAACACCACAATCATATACTGGTGTTTCTTCTATTGCCGTTTTAAATGGTGGTGTTGGATACACTTCAAATCCCACTATTACTATTCTAGGTGATGGTTATGGTGCGGAAGCAATCGCAACAATTGTTAATGGTAAAATTAAAGAAATTATCATAACAAAACCAGGTATTGAATATACTAAAGCTACCGTACAAATTAGTGGTGGTGGTGGATATGGAGCTCAGGCTATTGCTTCGGTTGATGCAAGAATTGGTACAGTAAGAGTCGTATATTTTGATCAGAATGCGGAAAGACAGATCATAAATGATGCAGCTGGTACAATAGATTATGATGATGGTATAATTTATATTAAGAACATTTTAATCAATTCAGTAAGTTCAATTGATGGAGATATGAGATTGACCATTGAATCGGATAAAGGTATTATTGGAACTTATAAAAATGTTATCATTACATTAGACCAAGATGATGCAACTTCTATTAGTACGATCTTAGAAACTGTATAATGACAACAGATTTAAAAACATCACTACTTGTTAATCAGCAAGTTCCCGAATATGTTAGGGATGAACATCCTACATTTATAGCTTTTCTTGAGGCTTACTATGAATTTTTGGAAACTAAGCAGGGAACACAAAATAATGATTTAGTTACACAGGCTAAGAAACTAAAAAATATTTCTGATGTTGATGATTCAATTGAAGAGTTTGAACAAAGTTTTTACAACACATACGGTTCACTTATACCTTTAGATGTCCAATCAGATAAAGCTCTTCTTTTTAAACATTTGTTACCTCTTTATAGAATAAAAGGTAGTGAAAGTTCTTTTAAACTTCTTTTCCGTTTGTTATTTGGAGAAGATATTGATATTATTTTACCTCGTAATAATGTTCTAAAAGTATCCAACAGTAAATGGGTAGTTGACAATAAACTTCGTATTAATACGGATGTTTATACACAATATGTTGGCGATGGATCAACTAAAGAATTTATTTTAGCGCAGGTTGTATCAGCTAGTGAAATCGCAGTTTATATTAATGATGTTGAGCAATCAAATTCTTTCTTTTTAAAACGAGAATATCGTAAAATAATCTTTAACACTGCGCCCGCAAATGGTTCGGTTATCAGAGTTGTTTATGAGAACTTTAATGAAAAATTACTTCAAAATAGAAAAGTTACCGGTTTAACTTCGGGCGCCTCTGCAATTATTGAATTATCAAGTCGCCGAATTATTTCTGATGCTTTGAATCTTGGATTACCTATTGAGTTGTTAATCAATACAGGTTCATTAGAAGGTGATTTCTTAAACGGTGAATTTGTAACTATTCCTATTATTGATGCTGATGGTATTTTATTGGATGTTCGTGCATCAACATTTTCTATAGTTAAACAAGTTAATATTATTAATCCTGGATTCAACTATAAAGTAGGCGATCCAGTTTCTATTAATGGTGGTAACGCAACATCAAATGCTGTTGCTACTGTTGAAAGTGTATTTTCTGGTGCAATTAATCGTGTTTTAGTTTTTCATGGTGGCGCCACATTTACAAATGCTTCAAGTATTTTAGTTTCAGGAAACGGTAATTCAGTTTTTACTTTTGTCGTTGATGGTATTGACCAGACTGGAGTTAATGCTGCCAACACATTTATAGTTTCAACAGACACGATTGCATCATTCAATGGAAGTATACATGCTGCAAACACACGAATTAATGCTGCGGATTATGGTTTCCCAAATGCAAATATTCCTACAGGTGAAAACGTAACTACACGAATTATTGATTCACTTTCATTTGATGTATTACAAGTTGGACCTATCACGAATGTTAAGGTGTTGTATGCTGATACATCAGAATCGACACCCATTTTGGATGCATTTGGTGCATCATATGGTAATCCTAGTGCGGTTAGAACAGTAAAAAGTTTAGGTACGATTGCTCGTTTTAAAATTAATGATGGTGGATTGGGGTATGAAGTTGGTGATGAGATTGTTTTTGGTGCAAATCCACCAATGACATTTGGGCAATCTGCAGCTGCCGTTGTAACTAGAGTTGCAGCTAATGGATATATTCAAAAAATTGAAGTTGCAAATACACGTGTTTCTGGTACAGCAACAATATCCACAAGTGGTGTTGTTGTATCGGGAACTGACACAAAATTTACTACAGAATTAAAAGTTGGTGACACAATTGATATTAATAACCAGTCTAGAGTAATTGCTACAATTACTGATCCAATAACAATGTCTGTAACACAGCCTTGGACTTATTCATCAACAAATAAAAAAATTGGTGTATTTAATTATTATCCAAAAGGTGGTTTTGGATATGTACAGAATAATTTTCCAAGAATAACAGTATCATCTGCTGGTGGTTCTAATGCAGATATACAAATTGATTCTATTGCGTCCGATAACGAACAGCTACAAGGTTCTGCTACATTTGTTCCCGGTGCGATTCTTAAAATTAAAGTTCTGGTACCTGGAAGTGGGTATCAATTTATTCCTATTGCAACTGCAATTAGTGCTACAGGTAGTGGTGCAATTCTTGCTCCTCAGATTGAACAATCTTATCTTTCTTCTGATGGTCGCTGGACAACTTCTGATTCTTTATTGTCAACACCAGAACGAAAAATTGCTGGTCGTGAATATTATGTTGATTACTCATATGTAATTTCGTCTAAAATTGAATTTTACAAGTATAAAAAAATACTTAAAGACTTACTACATCCGGTAGGATTTGTTAATTATGCGGAATATCAGAAATCAAATTCTTTCAGTTCCACTATTGATGTACAACCTTCAAAAGAAGTTACACTTTCAGGTAGAGTTAATGTTTCAAACGGAAGTGTAGTTGTTACAGGATTTTCCACTAAATTTAATATTGCAAATCAAAAAAATATTCTAACCCGAGGATCAAGAATCGCAGTTAATGGTGAACTCAGAGTAGTTAATACTATCGTTTCAAATACGGTACTTATAACTTCAGCAAACTTATCTGATATTTGGATTGCAAATTCAGGTTCAGGATATTCAAATGGTTATCTGAATATTTCTAATGGTGGTGGTACAATTACAAGTTTAACTATTGGTTATGAAGGTATTGGTTATTCTAATGGTATCTTATTGTTTACTGATGCGGATCAATCCATATCTGCTATAGCAAATTGTGAAGTTTTTCCTTCAAATGGTGCATTAAGAAAAGTTACATTAACAAAAGGTGGATTGTTTTCAAATAGACCTATTGCTTCACCTGATAGTTATCCGGCTAATGTAATCTATGCTAATACAATTACAATTACTAATCCTGGTGCAGGATATTCCAATGGTTTCTTAAATTTCTCGGATGGTGATCCACTTCGTATACCAAGAGTCAATATAGAAGTTTATCCTTCAAATGGTGGAATTAGAACAATTCTTACTACTGGAATTGATCCTGGTTTGTATAGAGGTCCTGGTTTTCCAACAGTTACACCAAATACAAGTCCAAATGTTGTTGTGTCTAATGTTATCACCACTAGTAATGGACTTGGACATTCAAATGGTGTATTGACATTTACTGGTGGAGGTACCTCAAATAGGGCAGCGCAAGTTGCAGTTGAAGTTAATGCTAATGGTAGTATTGTTAGTACCACTATTTTAGACTCTGGACTTTATACTTCAGCAGTTAATGTTGCAAGTATTACCGCTAATACTGGCGCAACAGGTGTAAACAGTTTTGTTATATTTACTGGTGGTGGAACAGGTAATACTGCGGCTAATGCCAGAATTTTTGTAAATACTGCTGGTTATATCGTTAATGTTGTTGTTGATGCTAATGGTACATACACCAGCTTACCAACTGCAACCGTAAATACTGGTAATGGAATTCTTACTATAACTGGAAATCCTACGATATATGCTACTGTAAATAATACTCCAAAACATCTATTATCAATTGCATCAAATACCGTAACACTCTTTAATGTTACGAACGTTTCAGCAAATGCTGCCGCAGTTGGTGCGAATGGTTATGTTACATTTACTGGTGGTGGAATATCTAATGTTGCTGCTAATGCACAAATTTATGTAAATACTGCTGGTTATATCCTTAATGTTGTTATTACTTCTAACGGTTCGTATACTAGCACTCCAACTGCAATTATACCAACATCATTTAATGTGACTAATATTACTGCTAATACTGGTGCAACGGGTAAAAACAGTTTTGTTGTATTTACTGAAGGAGGATCCTATATTACTCCTGCTAATGCAAGAATTTTTGTGAATACGGCTGGTTACATTATTAATGTTGTTATTACTTCTAATGGTTCATACACTAGCGCACCAATTGCAACACCAAATACCGGTAATGGAGTTCTCACTGTAACTACAAATACGGTTTTTACTAATGCATCACTTACTGTAACTACAAATACTAGGTTTTCTAATACTCCTGGTCGTGCAATTGCTAATGGATATCTTGTATTTACTGGAGGTAGTCCGGTAATTAATGCTAACGTGTCTTATGAAGTGTTTCCAAATACTGGTGCGATAAGATCATTTACCATTAATCAAGTTGGATTATATCGCACAACGCCTAATGTTGCTCCTAATTCGGTGCCTTATTCTATAACTGAGGTTTATCCAACTGATGGTGGTAGTGGTTATGCCAACGGTTATATTATTCTTCAAGGTGGTGAACCGATGATGAATGGTAATACTTCAATTAATGATTTTACATTAAACGTGGTAAGTATTATTGCAAATTCTGGTGCTGTAGGTGTAAACAGTTTTGTTATATTTTCTGGTGGTGGAGAAAGTAACACTCCTGCTAATGCAAGAATTTTTGTAAATACCCAAAATTATATCGTCAATGTTGTTGTTAATGCTAATGGTACATATAGCGGTCCACCAACTGCAACAGTGAATACCGGTAATGGTGTTCTTACTATATCCAGTAATATTTCTAGTAATGCTAACACTGGCTATGCAACAACAAATGCTAATGTGCAGATTATTGTTAATAGTACGGGTGCTATTATTAGAACTATTATTACAAACGTTGGTTTATATGCAAACGTTTTTAATGTTAATTTGAATGGTGCGGTTGAAAGTATTGTTGCTAATTCGGGTGCAAGAACTGTCAACAGTTGGATTACATTGTCTAATCCACGAACATATGGTAACACAAGACTTAATTCAAATGTAGCAAATGCCAGAATTTTTGTAAATACTGCCGGATATGTTGTTAATGTGGCTGTTTTTGCTAATGGCATTTACTATGGTACACCAATAGTTACCAATTTAAGGTATTATGAAAATACCGTATCAGTTCCATCAGGTTCAGGAGGCTTAAATGGACAGACATCAAATGCTGCCTTTACAATCACTATGGGACCAAGTACGATTTATGCTGCTAATGGTGTAAGTCAGAACGGTTCGGGTGCTCGTTTTAGAATTTCTTATAATGCCAATACGTTAAACGTTGCAAATATTGCGGCAACATTGATATCAAATACATTGTATACTGCTACGTTTGCTTTGACTGCAAATAGTAACTCTACGACAAATGCAGCATTTACAGTTTATCCAGTGTCTAATGTTCAAACAGTAGCTAATATTACAGTAGGGTTTACTGGACAGAATACGCCAGCAAACGTATCTGTTCAAGTTGATGCTAATGGATCAATTCAAAAACTAACCATTAATACACAAGGTAATTACTATTATCCGCCAGATATAACGCCAAATAGTGCAGGATTTATTACAAGTGTTACTGCAAACTCTGGCGCTGTGGGTGTAAACAGTTTTGTTATCTTTACTGGCGGTGGGACATCTAATGTTGCCGCTAATGCTAGAATTTTTGTAAACACAGAGGGATATATCGTTAATGTTGTTATTACATCTAACGGTACATATACTAGCACTCCAACTGCAACACCAAATACGGGTAATGGAGTTCTTACTGTAATTCGGAGTGGTGTTGATGCGGATTTGAGAATAAATAACAAAGGCATATTTACACAAACAGCCAATAATCAACCGTTGGTCGTCTTTAAAAAAGATCCTGTAGTATTTACAACAGAAGATTCAAATTATATGATCGCAACGGAAAAAGGTGCTATAATTATACTGGAATCTTAATTAGGAAAAAAAATGGCAGAGACAATAAAAATATCCGATCTACCCGAACTTACAACACCAACATCTAGTTTAACTGATAAGTATTTGCTTGTCACGGATGCTAGTGTAGCTACACCCGTATCCAAGAAAATATCTCTTAACACACTCGATACGTTGCTTGATATTTCACAAAACAAAGCAAATTTGGCGTTTAATCGTGCCAATAATTCTATCGATGCAAATAATGGAGGCACAATTACTGGCGATTTAAGGGTTACTAATAATCTTTTTGTCGGTAATGTATTCGTTACTGGTCAAACATTCAGTGTTAATGCTAGTACACTTGTTTCAAATGACACCGTTATTATTTTAGGTGAAGGTAATTATTTTCTTGATAGTCGGGACTTGGGATTTGCTGCACACTATAATAACGGAATAAATGCACATTCTGGTTTGATTCGAGATTCCGATTCTAAAGAATGGTATCTGTTTAAAGAATACACTCCCGAAGTCGGCACAAACAACAATATTAATATTAATGATGCTTCATTTATTGTTGACACATTAAATGCTAATGTAAAATCTACCGTTGTTCTGAGCAAAGGAATTGATCTTTTAATAAGAACAAATACAATATTTGATTTAGCAAATGGAACAGCAATTGCAGCAAATACACCATCTGATGTTGCCAACTCGGCAGCAATTTATGCCAATGGTGCTTTTGCTGCCGCTAATGCTGCTACTGCTACTGATCTAACACAAAATAATTCCATTACTGCTGCATTTAATCATGCCAATGCCTCATTTGCCAATTCTAATACCTATATCACATATAATGAAGCAGTTAATCTAACACAAAATAATTCCATTACTGCTGCATTTAATCATGCCAATGCCTCATTTGCCAATTCTAATACCTATATCACATATAATGAAGCAGTTAATCTAACACAAAATAATTCCATTACTGCTGC
>Ga0315909_10002015_pt1 | contig 26689 bp, 39 predicted proteins | sample LakEriMetagenome_11_FD_203527 | JGI IMG/M metagenome (GOLD analysis project Ga0315909, IMG submission 203527) | Freshwater fungal communities from buoy surface, Lake Erie, Ohio, United States - Buoy 2 MA125 | ecosystem: Environmental > Aquatic > Freshwater > Lake | place: USA: Lake Erie, Ohio...
TGGTGCAGAAACTTGTCGAGGCGGGCGTTGATATGGATCCGTTCGGCCAAGGGTTCGCGTCGATGACGCAACCGATTCGCGAAATGGAAATACTGGTAAAGAAAAAATTACTTCACCACGGCGGCAATGCGATGCTTCGTTGGATGGTTTCGAATATCCAAACCAAGTACGACGAGGCGATGAACGTCAAGTTCGTGAAGAATAAATCGGGCGACAAAATCGACGGCGTGGTGGCGCTGGCGATGGCCATCGGTGAATACCTAACGTCGGCGAATGCGGACGCGAACGGCAGTTCAGTATATGAAACAACTGGAATACGATATTTGTGATGCAACAATTTGAAAATCAATGTGCAACGCTTGAATCCTTCAAGCGATTGTTTAACCTTTACACGGACGAGGGTACGCCAAAAATCGTGGCGTACGAGGCGGTCGAATCGATGCACGTTTCGATTTACGGACGCCGCCGTTTTTCCCGGTATGAATCATTCCAAAACTCAATCAAAAATGCGAACCGACACATCAGCAACCACGAATGACCAAATCCAAGCCATCATTGAGAAACTCGAAGATTTGGTGCTGGCTAAAAACACGACGTACGGCGATTCGTTGCAAAACCCAGTACGTGTGTTCTCACGCGCTACATCGGTGGAATCGATATGCGCCCGCATCGACGACAAGTTGTCCCGCATTGCGGCCGTGGGCGTGAACGACGAAACCATCGACACAATATACGATTTGATGGGGTATTACATTCACCTCATTATTGCGTACGAACGTGAACTTTGACGTTTGTCGATAAGTTATTATCGTTCGTATTGATGCGCGTTGTATTTTATTTTTATTTATATATCCCTAAAGGGATATATAAATAAAAATAAAATCAACTACGCGTGTCAATAAATTTTTTTGGTCAATTCCTACACTTAGTTGGGATTTATTTCGTACATTCGTACGGGATCCCGTATTATGGCCGAATCACAAAACACAATCCTCGACCGCGTTCGCGGTTTGTTCCGCGCGTCACCGAATAACCCGTCGACGTCGTTGGCTAAACCCGCCGAATGGTTGTTCTCGGACGAACGTTCGAAAACGGGTGTTTCCGTAAACGAAAAATCCGCGATGACCTTTTCCGCGGTTTGGGCCTCCGTTCGCATCTTATCGGAAACAATCGGTTCGCTGCCGTGGAACGTTTACACCATCGAAGGCGAATCGCCCGTCGTGGTAACGGGTAACCCCATCGGCCAACTGCTTCACCGCCCAAATTCGATGATGACGTCGATGGTGTTCCGCGAAACGATGATGGCGCACCTTTGCCTACACGGAAACGCGTACGCATTCATCGAGCGCGACGGCACGGGCAAGCCAACCAAATTGGTTCCGATTCACCCGCTGCGTGTTGAGGTCAAAGTCGTCGACGGCGAGAAATTTTACCACGTTGACAAAAAAGAGGTATACGCCGATTTCGAAATGATCCACGTCTGCGGATTGTCGTTCGACGGCGTTGTCGGTTTGTCACCGATCAAGGCCGCCCGCGAAACCTTCGGCATTGGTTTGGCGGCAAACCAGTTCGGCGCCGAATTCTTCGGCAACGGCGCAAACGTCGGTGGCGTGCTAACGCACCCCGGTCGTTTGTCCGACGAAGCATACGTTCGTTTGCGCCAATCGTGGGCCAACTCGTACGGCGGTTTGGGTAACTCGCACAAAACGGCAATCCTCGAAGAGGGAATGCGTATCGAGAAAATGACGATTCCGCCCGACCAAGCGCAGTTCCTACAAACGCGCCAATTCCAAACGCAAGAGGTCGCCCGCTGGTTTTTAATCCCGCCGTATATGCTCGGCGATTTGTCGCAGTCGTCCACGCGCGCAAACATCGAGGAACAAGGTATTCAATTTGTCCGCAATACGATTCGCCCGTGGGCGGTTCGCTGGGAACAAGAATTCACCGACAAATTGTTCGGTATGGATTCAACGTTGTTCGTTCAGTTCAACCTCGAAGGTCTGCTTCGTGGTGACATTAAATCACGATACGATGCGTACGCCGTCGGCCGCCAATGGGGTTGGTTGTCGGTGAACGACATTCGCAAAAAAGAAAATCTCGGCGACGTTGAAGGTGGCGACGTGTACCTTCAGCCGCTGAATATGGTCAACGCCGGAAACGACGAAGGTATCTAAACTATGCCGTGGTCTAATTATCCCCAAGCCGCAACGGACAACGCACAACGTGCGTTGGATCACCGCGCCGAATACGATTCGGAGTGCGGAACCGCCGTTGGTTGGGAAACTGCCCGCATATTGGCCAACCGCGAGGAGGTATCCGTTGAGCGTCTGCCGCGCATTTATTCGTTTTTATCCCGCGCCAAGGTATACGACCAAGGCGATTTCATCGATTCCGAAGGAAAGGAAATTTGTGGATCGGTAATGTTCGCCGCGTGGGGTGGCGATGAAATGCTCGAATGGGCGACGGAAATCTACAAGACGTCCGAAGAATACAACCGCGCCGCTGGCGAGCGTGTGTCGTTCGATTACGACGGCACGCTTACGACCGCCACGGGACGCGAGTTGCTGGAAAAGGAACAAAACGATGGTTCCGAAATCTACATCATTTCCGCGCGCGACAACGACGACGAGTTGTTGACGTTCGCGGCCGAACACGATATTCCCGCGTCGCACGTGTACGCTACGGGATCAAACGAAAAAAAGATTGAAAAGGTGAACGAACTTGGTATCGTGCGTCACTACGACAACAACGTCGACGTGATCGCTGAAATCGGTGGCGTTGGCGTGTTGGTTGCCGACCGCGCAATGCCCGACGAATTAGAATTGGGCGATTTCGTGCGTTGGAATACGTCGAACGGGTATGCCTATGGTCGTGTCATCGAAATCGCAATGGATGGCGATTTGGAGGCCGATTCGGGCTTCGTTGTCACGGGTACGCCCGACGACCCCGCCGCCAAAATCCGCGTGTACGAATTCGATGAGGAAATCGGCGCATACGTTGAGCAACAACCGCCGTTGAACGTCGTTCACCGATTCTCAACGCTTGAGGAATACGACGCCGACGTCCGCAAGGGCGCACCCGTAATGGAGCGCCGTATCACGACGCAACGCGCCGACGTAACGGGCAACACCATTCGTGGTTATGCCGCCGTATTCAATTCGCCGTCCGAAGATTTGGGTGGGTTCGTTGAGTACATCGCGCCGGGTGCGTTCGACGCCGTAATGAACGACGACGTTCGTGGGTTCTACAACCACGATTGGAATTACCTTCTCGGCCGCGTGTCGTCGGGAACGCTTCGCATTTTTGTCGACGAGGTTGGTTTGGGTTACGAAATCGACCTACCGAACACGTCATACGCCAACGATTTGGTGGAACTTATGAAGCGCGGCGACGTCAACCAATCGTCGTTCGCGTTTATGATCGAAGCCGACAAATGGGAAACCAAAGGCAAACAAAACATTCGCACCATCACCAAGGTGTCGCGTTTGATTGACGTCGCGCCCGTCGTGATCCCCGCCTACCCAGCGGCAACGTCCAAATTGGTTTCGCGCGCATTGAACGCCGACACCGATTTGATAACCGATATAAATGTGGAGGCCGCCGCCGAAGCAACTACCGAAAACGTGAACGAGGTCGAACGGCCGAATTTGCGCTCTTTTATTCTACGAATTATTAACCTTCATTCCTAAAAAATGAACTCGATTCAACTGCGCGAAAAGCGCGCCGCGTTGGTCAACGAAATGAATCATATCGTTGCCGCCGCACAAACCGAAGGCCGTTCACTGAACGCCGAAGAAAACCAAAAGTTTGACGCTATCGAAAACGACGTACGCGCCCTTGGCGATAGCGTCGAGAAAATCGAGCGCGCCGAGCAAATGAAAAAAGAAATCGCCGCCGGTCGCGAGGCACGTGCCGAGCAAAAGGAAATCACCAAGCGTGAGGCGTTTTCTAAATACCTTCGCCACGGCCTCGCCGGACTGAACGCCGAGGAGCGTTCACTGGTTGAGCAGCGTGGAACGGATCCCCAATTGACCACGCCCGCAAGCGCTGGTGGATATTTGGTTCCCGAAGATTTTTCATACGCGTTGAGCGTTGCAACCAAGTTCACCGGTGAGGTTGAGCGCCTTGCCCAAGTGTTGAACACGCAAAGCGGTGCTACCCTTCCTTACCCGAAGGTCGACGACACGAGCGTTGTTGGTGCTATCTTGAGCGAAGGTTCTGCCGACGTTGTTAGCGATATGACGTTTGCCGCCCTTAACCTCGGCGCCTACACGTACTCGTCTAAAATCGTTAAGGTTTCTTACCAACTTTTGCAAGACGCCGCCTTCGACCTCGACGCCTTCTTGGTTGACGCACTTGGTACCCGTATCGCACGTGGCCAAAATGCTCACTTCACCACGGGTGATGGTTCAAGCAAGCCGACCGGTTTGATCACCGCGGGTTCATCTGCCCTCACTACCGCGAGCGCAACCGCTATCACGGCCGACGAAATCTTGACCCTTATCCATAGCGTTGACAAGTCGTACCGCAATTCTGCTTCGTTCGCTCTTATGGGTGCCGATTCTACCGCCGCTGCTATCCGCAAACTCGGCGTTGGTTCATCTAACGACTTCCCCGTGTTTATCCCGGGTATGGCCGCTGGCGAACCCGACCGCGTATTCGGTGTTCCGTTCTACGTGAACAACGATATGGCTGCGATTGCCGCTACGAACAAACCATTGGTTGCCGCTGATTTCAGCAAGTACGTTGTTCGCAACGCCGGTGGTGTTCAAATGCTTCGCTTGAACGAGCGTTACGCTGACGCCTTGTTGGTTGGTTTCATTGCGTACAAGCGTTCCGACGCTGGTGCGATCAATGGTAGCGCCATCAAGTACATCACGATGAAGGCCTAATCGAATGGAAATTCGATTCATTCAAACCTTGGTTGGTAATGGGTTTGCATTTCGCGCTGGCGAAGTGCATTCCCTTGCCGCCGAGGTGGCGATGGAGTACGTTGGCGCGGGTTTGGCCGAAGTTGTGGCCAAGCCCGTCGCCGAACGTGCTGAACGCGCCGTCCCCAAAGCAAAAGCACAAAAGCGCTAAAAAACAATGAACGCACAAAAAACCATTCAAGTTGTCACGCCGCCCGCATCGGAACCGCTAACGCTGGCCGAGGTGAAGGAATTTTTGCGCGTTGACCATTCGGATGACGACGCAACGTTGGCGATTTTCATCGCCGCCGCGCGTCAATTGTGCGAATCATATACGCGGTTGGCGTTACTGCCGACCACGTTCGAAGAATACTTCGACGAATTCCCCGAATACACGGGAACCTATAAAGACGAAATTCGTTTGTCGCGTTCGCCCGTTTCCGCCGTTACCTATGTGAAATACATCGACGGCAACGAAACGACGATCACGGCGAGCGCATCGGACTACAAAACCGATTTGATTTCGCAACCCGCACGCATTTCACCCGACAACGGATGGTTCGGAACCTACGAAACAATCAACGCGGTGTTCATTCGCTACGTTGCGGGATATGCTAATGCCGCCGCCGTACCGGCGCCGTTGAAACACGGAATGTTGCTGGTCATCGGCGATATGTACGAAAACCGCACCGATTCGGTCAAGCGTTTGCCGACGGCCGCGGAATACCTTTGGAATCCCTACCGCGTATTTTCATTCTAATGAATCCGGGCGATTTCGACCAGCGCATCACGATTCAAAACGTGACCGAATCCGTTGATACGTTTGGACAACGCGTCCAATCGTTTTCGACGTTGGCGGTTGTATGGGCGAAGGTCGAGGAAAAACGCGGCGCCGAGGGGGAACAATCGAACCAAATTGTCGCCACGCGGATGGTTGAGTTCTTGATTCGCTACCGCGCGGGGTTAAACGAACGTATGCGCGTCGTTTACCGCGGAAACACGTATATGATTGAATCAATCATTTCGGGCGACGAACGCAAAAACACATTGCGAATCCATACCAAATTGTCGGACTAATGGCGCGCACGTATGTTCATAAGGGTGGCGACACGTCCGGCATCGGAATCGATGGTGCTGAATTGAACCGCGAAATTTCGCGTGTGCTGAACGAACTCTCGCAATATGCAAAGAGTATCGACGCCCGCGATTTGGGCGTCTTACAACGCAACGCAATGGCCCTAACGCGCGACGCGATGCGTGCTGAAATCACCGATTCAAAGGAAACTATCAAAGTTTACCGCAATGGCGGTTTGTATGCGGAAATCGAACCGGGAACATTGAAGCGTTCCATTGGTATTGGACGTTCCAAAACCAATGGCCCAGCCCGTTTGTTTTCCGCATATTGGGTCGGCCCACGCGTGAAAAACGCATTCAAAGACCCCGAGAAGGGCGGATGGTTCGCGCATTTCATCAACTACGGAAACATCAAATCGGGCAACTATTCCGGCTCGAACCGCGGGTTTGCCGATCGCGCCAAGTCCCGCACGATGCCGCTGGTGTTGGCCAAGTTCACCGCCAATGCGAAGGTGTACCTCGAAAAAGAATTCAATAAAGTGGTGCAATGATTGGTAAGGTAATCAAATCCAAGTTCACGACCGATTCGAATTTGAATTCGTTATTCGCTGGCCGTGTGTTTCCATCCGTTGGCGCGCAATCGCAAACGACGCCGTTCGCCGTTTACGAGGTAATCAATAACACGCCGTCGCGATCCAAAGATTCCGATTCTCACATTGATGAGGTCGACGTGCGGATCACGTTGATTTCAACAAACTATTCCGACACCGCAAATGGTGTGGAATATGTGCGTTCGGCATTTGTCCGAATGCGCGAAATTATTTTGGACGTTGCCGTCCAAAGTTGTAAATTTGAAGGCGAACGGGATTTGTTTTCGGACGACGAACGTTACTTCGCCAAGCAAGTTGATTTAACCTTTAGAATCATTCGACTATGATCAAAATTCAGTTGGCCAAAGATTGGGAGGTAATGAACGAACGCATCATTCTCGCGGGTTCATTCGTTATGGTTCCAGCCCATACCGCCGAGCAATTAGAAAACGCCGGGTACCTCGTTACCGAGAAACCCGTCGAGAAACCCGAAATCAAAAACCCAAAAAAACAATAAAAAATGCCCGCTTCTACTGCTATTATGAATGCGACGGACGTACTGATTCAGTTCAGCACGGATGGCGTTACTTACGACGAGGTTGGACGTATGACCAACGCATCGTTGTCAATTTCAATGGAAACCCGCGACACGTCAACCAAAGATTCAGCCGGATGGCGTGAACTTTTGAGCGGTCAACGTTCGTGGTCTTTGTCCGGCGACGGACTTGTTGTGTACTCGCTGACGAGTGCCGACGGATATTCCGACCTTTTCGGCTACCTTAACGGCCGCACCAATTTGTACGTCAAATTTGGTTCCGTTGCAAGTGGCGAAAAAGTTTATTCCGGCCGTGGATTTATCACCTCGCTGGATCAAGAAGCCGGAATGGAGGACAACGCCACGTTCTCATTCTCGTTCGAAGGTACCGGAGTTTTGGCCGAGGCCGCAAACGCCTAATTAACTGGGGGTCGATTTCGACCCCCTTTATTTCCTTTTTATGGTTGAATACATCGAAACAAACAAAAAGCGCTATCCCGTACGATTCGGGTTCAACGCATTGCGTGAATTTACACGCGTCACCGGTATGCCGCTTGCGGCACTAACCTCGTTGCAAAACGAAATCACCCTCGACCAAGCCATCACCTTGGTTTGGTGCGGATTTAAGGACGGCGCCCGCAAAGAAAAAATGCCGTTCAAAATGGAAATCGACGACGTCGCCGATTTGCTGGATGAAGATCAAACGATTCTCGAAAAATCGTTCGATATCTTCGGCCGACAATTCAACGGCGAAGGCGAAAAAAAGTAAGCGGCCAAAGCATCGACGGCAACGCTGATTTCGAGGTTCCCACGTGGGATTCGTTAGAAGCGTATGCGTTTGGTCAAATTGGGTTGTCGCCGTCCGAGTTCTACGATATGACCCCGCGCGAGTTTTCAAACACGTCGCGGGGATTTTCGGAAAAGGTAGAACGGCAATACCGCGCAGATTGGGAACGAGCGCGGTGGATTGCGTCGGTGACGATTGCGCCACATACGAAAAAGCGATTGTCGCCGACCGATTTGATTCGGTTCCCGTGGGAAAATAAACGGCAAAGCCCGAATCACGTTTGGTCACGTGGTGAGGTGCTTGCGGCACACAATCAAAAATTTGGTTCGAAATGAATTTATCGTCCATAAACTTAAGTTTTTTCGCCAACATCGCACCATTGGTTGCGGGGTTGAACAAAGCCGAACGGGCGCTCGACAAAGCCGGACGGCAAATGCAAGCGACCGGCAAAAAACTCACGTTCCAATTAACGGCACCCATCACCGCGTTGGGTGCCGTTGCCGTTAATACGTTTCAAGCGTTCGAGCAACAAATGGCCGAATTGAAGGCCGTTTCGGGCGCCTCGGCCGAGGAACTCAAGCGGTTGTCGGACAACGCCAAAGAATTGGGCGGAACCACGATTTTCACCGCCAAAGAGGTTGGCGCGCTGCAAACCGAATTCGCACGTTTGGGTTTTTCGGCCGCCGAAATTGAAAAGGTAACCGAGGCCACGTTGTATTTGGCGCAAGCGTCGGGCGAAGATTTGGCGCGTTCTGCGGAAATCGCTGGTTCAACGATCCGCGCATTTGGTTTGGACGCATCGCAAACCACGCACGTCGCCGACGTGATGGCGGAATCGTTCAACAAATCGGCATTGGATTTGTCGACGTTTGCCGATTCAATGAAATACGTTGGCCCGGTTGCGGCGTCTGCGGGAATTTCATTAGAGGAAACGTCCGCGATGCTTGCCGTGTTGTCGAACGCGGGCATCAAAGGTTCGATGGCTGGTACCGCATTGCGGAAAATTATTGGCGACCTCGCTGGCGGTTCGCAACCATTGACTGAAAAATTGAAGCAACTCGCCGCGTCGGGAATGACATTTTCGGATGCGAACGAAGAGGTCGGACGCACCGCGCAATCGGCGTTGTTGGTATTGTCAAAGGGCGCCGGTCAAATCGACCCGCTGACGGAATCATTCAAAAACGCCGACGGCGCCGCAAAGTCGATGGCCGAAACGATGGGCGCAACCGCGCAAGGCGCATTCAAAAACCTCGAATCCGCATTCGAGGCGGTGATGATTTCCGCGGGCGAATTGATTGCCGTTGCATTGGTTCCGTTGGTGAATAAAATCACGGATTTTTTGTTGTTGATAAATTCCGCGCCCGGCCCAATCAAAGTTTTGACGCTGGTCATTGCGGGATTGGTTGCGGCGCTTGGGCCGTTGTTGTTCACGTTCGGATTGCTGCAACGCAACTTCATCGCGATGCTGCCGTACCTCACGAAAATCGGAACGGCGTTGCGGTTCATCGCCGTTCAAGGGTTGCGAATGTTAATCGGCCCAATCGGTGTTGTGATTGCCGCAATGGCGGCGTTGGGTGCGATTGCGATTTACGTCGGGTATAATTTCGAAGCGTTCAAAGCGATGGCGTTGAATGCCGTCAAAATGTTCGTCAACCTATCGATTGGGTATTTGAACAAATGGATCGGCGTATTCAACGCAATCGCCGACACGCTTGGTATGGATTCCATCAAAATTCAGTTGTTCGACAAACTTGAATTGGAGGCCGTACCAAAATTGAAATCCATTTCGCAAGTCGCCAAAGAGGTCAAGCGCGACGTCGCCGCAATGTTCGGAACCGGCACGGGATCGCCCGCGTCCGACCCGCAAGTTGCTGCCGAGGGTTTCGCCGACGCGAATTTGCAAGCGGCGGGTTCGATGAACGTCGCCAAAAAATCGGCCGAAGAACTGAAAAAAGAGGCCGAGGAACTTCGCAAAAAATACGAGGGTTTCAACCAAATGCTCGAAAACCAAATGTCGTTGATGAAGCAATACGCTTCGGAAACGCAACGCGAGGTTGAAGATCAATTGCGTACCGACATTCAGTTTTTGCCGACGATGGAACCCGTCGATATGGATGACATCGTCGAACCCGAGGTGTTCACCAAGTTGCCGAAAAATTTTGCACAATTGTCGTTGGCGGCGCAAGAAATGAGCAAAAACATTTCCGATTCAATCACAAGCGCCGCAACGTCGTTCGCGATCGGAATCGGTGAAATGCTTGGTTCGGCATTGGCGGGCGGCGAAGGGTTCAAGAACTTCGGGCAATTCGCGTTGATGACGTTGGCGGGACTGCTTCAGCAAGTCGGTGAAATGGCCGTGCAAACCGGTATCGCGTTGATGGGTATCAAAGTGGCGCTCAAAACGCTGAACCCCGCCGTTGCAATCGCTGGCGGTATCGCGCTGATCGCGCTGGCGTCGGGCATCAAAACGTCATTGGCGAAGCGTGCCGAATCAATCCAAGGCGGCGGCGGTATTCCAATGCTCGCCGAGGGCGGCATCGCTACCGGCCCAACCCTCGCAATGATTGGTGAGGGACGTGGCCCCGAAGCCGTCATTCCGTTGGATAAACTCGAAGGGATGATGGGCGGTTTCGGCGGACAAAACGTCGTCGTGACGGGACGCATTCAAGGTTCCGATATTTTGATTTCAAGCGAACGCGCCCAGCGCGAACGTTCGCGGTATCGTGGTTTCTAATTAAACAAAACAAATGGCCGTTCGTCTTTATTCCGAGTTTAAATCCGACCAAGGGGATCAATACAAAATTGAAATCCACGACACGCAATGGTTGGCCGCGTCGACGACATTCAACGTCGATTCACGCGGTTTCGAACTGACGTACGAGGGTGAAACCGACGACATCGTTTCGCCAATCGTATCGTCACGTTTGACGTTCGGCGCATACGCTACGGACAACACGTTCGAAACGTTCATCGACACGCTGAAATTGTTTCAAGAAAACCGATTCCGCGTTGTCGTGTACCGATCCGAAACCATCACGGGGCGCAACGTCGACAACGGATTGGTGATGCAATCGTTGTTGACGAATGAAGGTGACACGGAATACCAATTGTTTTGGATTGGTTGGTTGACGCAAGACCTCGTTTCGGTCGAGGACGCGTCCGCGCCATACATTTATGAAATCACGGCAACGGACGGCATCGGACGTTTGGCGAACGTTGAATATGACGAGGCGAATACCATAATCGAAACCAATGGATTGCAGTTGACGCGCGTCACCGACGTGCTGAAAAACGCATTGACGAACATTGGTACGGCCGACCTTTGGGGTGCGTCCGACGTATTCTTTGAAACGGCAGTTGACTGGTGGGAAACGAACGCGCAAACATATTCGACGTCGGTTGACCCCGCCGTGAATCAAGCGTTCGACGTTCGGTATTTCAACGAACGCGATGACGACGGCAACGTCGTATATCCGTCAACGTTGGAAATACTGCGTCAAATGGCGACGTTGTACAACGCGCGCATTTTTATGCAACGCGGTCGATTCGTTTTCGAACAATACGGCAACCGCGACACGTCGTCGCGTTACGTTTCACGATACACAAAAACCGCGTCGGCAATTTCGCGAACGTTGGTTTCCGACGACGTCGTTTTCGACCAAACGTTGTACGGCGCACGTCGTTCGGGAAACAATTGGAATTTTTTACCCGCCGCACAAACGGCGAAAATCCATTATGTTCAGCGGTTCCTAAACCCATTCAACGCGTTCGGTTTGTTCCGATTCCGCGTGTCGCCAAATTCATATACCGCGGGATTCATCGCCGGCGGTTCGGGCGTTCAACTTGGTATGGGAACCGCCGAGTTCAACGTGAAAATCGTTGGCGCCGCATCGCTAACGGCGCCAATTTTCCCCGTGTTCAAAATGCGAATCCGCATCAAAGATTCGTCAACGGGTACGTTTTATTATTGCAACCGATCATACAATGGCGTCGCAACGGGTGGCGCAATGTTTGGAATACCGGCGTGGTCAACAACCGCGGGTGAATACTATTTTGATTTGCCCGCATTCTTCACGTCGGGAATCGCCGTCGTCAAATATCCCGTTCGCATAATCACGCCCGACATGCCGGTCAACGGCGAATTGGATTTTCAATTGCAATTGCACGGCGTGTTCCGTTCGTCGAATGGTTCGGCATATACGCCGTCGCAACCCGTATTGTTCGACACGACGTTCGTGTTTGACATCAGCACCGACGGCGCAACCAACGCGCCGGGTGCGACGTTCTCGTCGGTCAACGCCGAGGCGGGCATTGATTCACGATTGACAATTGATTTGGGCGACGTAGTGATCGCGGACGGCCCATTGCAATCGGGACACTTGGCCGCGTACAATGGTTCGGCGTGGATTGGTACACAAGATTGGCGCAAAGGTTCCAGCGGAACGGCGTTGCCGATTTTGAAGTTGTTGTCGAACGAAACGCTGGCGTTGCACGTACGCCCGATCGAACAATATAACGGAAACGCAATATACGCGTTCGATTTCGGCCAACGCATTGTGTTCGATTCCGACGCGTATTTGATGACGTCGGGAACATACACGGCGAACAACGACGAATGGAACGGCACGTGGTACAAAATCCAAACCATTCGTGCGTCCGTTTCTGCGATTGATCCCGTCGATGATTTGGTTGAACGTTCAACGCTTAATTCCGCTACGACGTCGGGCGTATCGCCAAACGATATTGTCGGCGGCCGAATCGGCGGGATGGTTGTTGATATTGAAAACAAAAAGGTCGGCCCATTCGAACAAACCGCAACGGGCGGTAAAATCGGCGGTACGTTGGACGTCACCGGCAACGCCGTGTTCGACGCCAACGTTCAAGTTGATGGCGATACGACGATTGTCGGAACCATCGACGTGACCGATTTGGAGGTGTCCAACGATTTGTCCGTCACGGGATCGTCAACGTTGGGCGGGTTGTCTGCCGGCACCACGACGTTGGGCGCATCGACCATTTCGTCCGCATCGGTAACGGGCAACACGTCCGTTGGCGGTACGTTGGGTGTAACGGGAACGTCAACGCTCGGCACGCTGAACGCGGGAACGTCAACACTTGGTTCGGCATCGGTTACGGGCAACACGTCCGTCGGCGGTACGTTGGGTGTCACCGGCACGGCAACGCTTGGAACGCTGAACGCGGCGGCCACGTCGGTGACGACGTTGGCGGCATCGTCAAACACCACGATTGGTGGAACGTTGGGCGTCACCGGCACGTCAACGCTCGGCACATTGAACGCCGCGGCGACGTCCGTTTCAACCCTCGCCGCATCGTCAAACGCCACGATCGGTGGAACGTTGGGTGTCACGGGGAAATCAACCCTCGGAACGCTTGAGGCGGGATCGTCCACGTTGGGCGCGTCAACCATTGGTTCAGCCGTCGTCACGGGTGAAACCGAACTAATCGGCGCAACGCGAATCGTGGAATCGTTGCAAGTCGACCGCGCCGCATCGTTCACGCAAGGCGTCAACGTCGGCGGTGGCGAGGGCATCGTCACCAACGGATTGGTGTTCGGATTGGACGTCAACGCATTTTTGATGAACGTCATCGGCCCATCGAAGATTGACGGCACGTTAAACGTCGCCGCCGCCGCAACCATTGGTTCGGAACTGAACGTCGGCGGAACGTCACGATTGGCGGACATCACCGCAACGGACGCATCGTTGTCGACGTTGGAAACGTCGGGCGCGGCAACCATCGGTCAAACGCTGGACGTCGTTGGGCGAACGTCAACGCAATACGTTCAACTCGATACGGACTTTGTTCCGAACGGCGAACCAGCGGGCGCATTTTATTGGGATCCCGACGGCGGAATCGCAGCCGTTCGCGGCATCGATGGCGTTTCGTTGGATTTGAACGAAAAGGAAATATGGTTCGTGAAAAACCAAACGGGTTCGTCGATTGCGGCGGGTTCGGTGGTTTACGCGGCGGGAACGCTGGGTGCGTCGGGACAATTGTTGATTGCGAAAATGATTGCGAACGGAACCATAAACGCGAAATACTACCTCGGCATCACGCAATCGACGATTGCAAACGGCGCCGACGGGTACGTCGTTCGCGTCGGTAAAATCAAAGGACTGAACACCACGGCGTGGAACGACGGCGACGTGTTGTACGTCGATGAAACGACGGCGGGTGCATTGTCCGATACCGAACCAACGGCGCCGAACCTCAAATTGCCGACGGCGTTTGTCGTTCATTCGGCGGCCAACGGAACGATTGCCGTACGCCAAACGGCGGGGACGTATTTGTACGAATCGCACGACGTTCAAATCGTATCGGCGACCACGAACGAGGTATTGGCGCGCACGTCATCGGGACGATGGGAAAATAAAACCATCGATTCGTTGTTGTCGACGTCGGATCAAACGCCGACGGAAACCGACCAATCGTCGTTCAGTAAGGTCTACGGCGGTTCGGGTACGATGATGGGCGACCCCGAAATATGGATGCCCATAACCATTGGTGGGGTTGACTACCTCATTCCGTTGTACCTCGCACCATAAGTTGTCGAAAAAATTTTTCGTAATATAAACAAAAAAATTCATACATTTACACGGAAATGAACCCGCTTCAGTACATTGTAACGTTTGCCCGCGCCGCTGGCGGGGCAATTATTGACGGGTTGATTGCCCGCCCAAACTTTAACGATATGGCGAACCTATCCCTCACCTCACCATCTAACGGCTCGGCCACGTTCAACGGGACGAGTGATTATGTGGCCACGAACATACCGAACGCCTCTTGGCCGACGCAATATAGCGTTTCATTTTGGGCGAACATTAAAAGCGGATCTTCGGATGGTATGCCGTTTGTGCTTGGTGGTGGCTATTCAGTAGACGGCTTTTTTATTCAGTATCGACCATCAAGTAATGCGTGGGAGATTTGGTGGACTTTAGCAAACAATACAAACTCAAGCATACAAATCGCAAACGTAGCGGTCGCTGGCGAGTGGGCATTTATTACGATGACCTACAACGGCTCGACGTTAAACCTTTACAAGAACGGCTCGTTAATTGGTTCGGCAAGCACCACAATCAAAACGCCGACCACATATAACGCGCAGATCGGAAGGTATCAAAACGGCGCCGCTGGTTACTGGTGGAACGGCAACCTCGCCAACGTCGCCGTGTGGAACCGCGCGCTCACGTCGGACGAGATCAACTCGATCCAGTGGAAGCGCTACGACCTTTTGACCTCGGGCGAGTCGACGGGACTGGTCGCGTGGTACGCGCTGGACGACATCACGGGTACGAGCGTACCCGATAGCACGGGAACCTACAACGCAACGGCATACTAAACTATGGCTACAACGACCACAACGACCAACAAGCCGCTAAACCCACGCGCGCAAGACCTATCGCCCAAAGGGTACAACCGCGCGGCGCTATTTAGCGGTAAGGCGCTTGACTTCGATGGCGTGAACGACCTCGTCACGGGTTCATCTGCCGCACTACCATCAAGCGACTACACAATCGCGGCGTGGTTTAATGTTGACACATTAAAAGCCAGCGGCCTCGTAATATGGGGCGACGAAACCGCAAGCGAGCGCCGTGGTATGGTTCTTTGGGACGGCGGCGTCGGTAACTGGCGTTTATTTTCTTCAACCTTCGCCTCAAACATACCATCTACCACAACCATACAAGCGGGACGCTGGTACTTTGGCGTGGTTACGCTTACCGCCGCTGGCGCCGCTACGATCTACATCAACGGCAAGCAAGACGGAACGGGTACGAACACTTTGGCCGCCTACACTGGTACGCAGTATAAGATCGGCGATAGCGGATCGAGTGAATTCACCGACGGCAAGATCGCTGGCGTTCGTGTTTTTAATCAAGTGCTCACCGCCGCGCAAGTGGCCGACCTATACCTCAACCCCGAGAAGATCACGCCCGACGGCGTGGCGACGTCGGCGCTGAAGTTATGGCTCCCTATGATGGAGGGCGCTGGCGCGTCGGCCTACGACGGATCGGGCAACGGCAACGACGGCACCATCAACGGCGCAACGTGGACGGCTGGCGTCGGTTCGCCCGTAGCGCAGACGGCGCTGGTAAGTTGGAATAAGGGGGTAAATATCCTCAAGTACAGCCGCGCTCAATTTACTGCGGGGTCGGTAGAAAACTGGAACGAAGGCGGTGGAAACCCGCTGACGCCGTTAAGCGTTACGGGTATCGACGGACAAACGAACGCCGCCGCGACCTACTTGAACGACCAAAATAGCGACGCCGACTTCGCGTACTACCGAGCCGCGCCAGTAGTAAGCGGAACGCAGTACAAGGTAACGGGATGGCTGAAACTTGGAACCGCGACCAACGCGGTGGTCGTGCTTAACAATTCGGTCGACTGGAACACCATCACTGGCGGCAATTTCGTCGCTACGGCCGCCGCTGGGTACGATCAGTGGAAAGAGTTTAGCATCACCTTTACCGCGCCAGCGTCTACCACCATAAATATCCACGTCGGGTACCATCTTGAAACGGGTGTAGCGGCACAAACGCTTGGCTCGTTTTATATGGATGCGTTCTCACTTCGCCGCGTTAGTGATGGCGACGCCTACATCAAAACGAACGCCACGGCGCAGACGTCGGCCGTGTTGGTTCCCGAAGGGCTAACGGCGGGCGCCTCGATCTTCGGCACCGACATCATCACCCCGCGCAACGCCTTCGCCCTTAACCTCGACGGCGCGTCGTGGGCGCAAGTGGGGGATAATGCGTCGCTGGACTTTGGTAGCGGCGAGTTCTCATTTGAGGCGTGGGCTAATTTCGGGCTGAACGATAACCAGCAGACCATATTTCAAAAAGGCGACGCGGGTATCGGAAGCGCGCGCGGTATTAACCTATTTAGAACGACGGCCAACTTGGTGCGTGTAATTATTACCGCCGATAGCGAGGTTACTATAATCGGCCCATCTGTCACTATTTCAACTTGGAATCACGTCGTAATAACAAAGGACGCCTCGAACGTTAAAATGTACATCAACGGCGTGTATAATTCACAAGTCGGCTCACCCGCTGGCACTATAAACGTGGACACGCCTTTGAGAATTGGAACCTTTAATAATGCCCAATACATCAGCGGCGCCATCGCCAACCCGCGCATCTATAACCGCGCGCTAACGGCCGCCGAGGTGCTTCGTAACTATAACGCTGACAAAGCGAAATTTGGACTTTAAACAAAACTAAAATGGCTAACGGAAACGTCTTTTTATTGGTACCGGAAAATAAGTTCGATACCAAATTGCCCGCCGATTTGAAAACGTACGATTGGACGGAATACCAATACGACCCGAACGACCCTACGGCCGAACCAACGCCCGTTGTGATTCACCCTACGTGGCGTCAATTGGCCGAACATAACGTGTACGAGTTCGGCCCCGCGGTACCCGTGCAACACCAAGGTGCGGTTGTGTACGTCGTTGAACTGCTCGCATCGTGGATCAAAGGCGACGTCGCCAAAATTCAAGCAACGGGTTTCACGTTGTTGGAGGTCGTCGAGGCACGTCAATTCATCGCCGACAACCAACCCGAACCCGTTGAACCCGTAACCGCTGAATAACAATGACACGTGGCGAACAAACTGGTTTGGCGTGGGGTTCCACGATCGCGTCGTGGTTGACGTTGGAAATTAACCCGATTTTGTCGGCACTTGCGTCAATCTTTGCATTGGTGTTGTCGGCGATGCTGATTTACAAAGCATATTTGGACATCAAGCACCGCAAATCAACGATGGGCAAATGATTGACCGGTTATTTCGCAACCCGAAAACGACCATCATCGGTTTACTGGTGATGGTTGTTTCGTTTGTATTCGTTTGGTTCGGCAAAGCGACGTTGTCGGACGTGAGCATTTTGCTCGCTGGTGGATTCACCGCACTATTCCTCAAAGACCCCAACCAAGATGGCGGCAAAAACTAAATCGCAATCCGTTTCGACCTACGTTTCGAAATCACGCAAGCGTCGCAAGCACGCCAAATCCACGAAGCACGGGAACAAGGCGAAGGCATACCGCGGCCAAGGTCGGGTGTGAAAATCAAAACCAATATCTGCGTGTTTTTTATTAAAAACAAAACCAATGCGTAAACTGACCCGAATCATTCTGCATTGCACCGCAACGCCCGAAGGACGTCACGTTGACGTCGCAACGATTCGCGAGTGGCATCGCAAACGCGGTTGGTCGGACATCGGGTACCATTTCGTTATTTACCTCGACGGGTCGGTTCACAACGGACGCCCCGTTGAAAAGGCGGGCGCGCACGTATCGGGCCACAACGCCGACACCATTGGTGTGGTGTACGTCGGTGGAACGGACGCGGCCGGTAAAGCAAAGGACACGATGAACGACGCCCAGCAAACGGCGTTCGTGAATTTGGTCAAAGCGTTGCGCGACAAATACGGCGCGTTGACGCTACACGGCCACAACGAATACGCCGCGAAGGCGTGTCCGTCGTTTAACGTAAAACAAAAATTCGGATGGCTCGTTGGATACTGAACCCAATCACAATCGTCGCGCTCGAGGCGTTGTTGTTCACGTCGTGTGGTGCGGAATATCACCTACGCCGTGCGATTGCAAAAGACCCGACGATTTTAAAACCGACCGCAGTTCGGTTCGATACCATCGTCGTGACGAAGGAACGAAAATTGACCGACACGATCGTGATGAACGACGTTGATACCATCACGATTCAAAACGACCGCGTACGGGTGCGTTTGGTGCGTTCTTACGACACTTTGCGCGTCGAGGGTACGTGCCTACCCGACACGATACGAATCAACGTTATACGCCAAATTCCGCAAGTCGTCCAACGTCGGTCGTTTTTCGCCCGCCGTGAGTTCGGTACGTGGTTGGGATTGGTCGTCGCTATATTCGGAATCGCGTTTGCCGTTTGCGGTTACCGACGCCGCTGGTACTGATTATTCCGAACCAATTGAATGACCCGCTTCGGCGGGTTTTTTTGTTTATGTTGATAAGTTATTGCCGTCCGTATTGATGCGCCGTTTATTTTATTTATTTATATATATCCCTAAAGGGATATATATAAATAAATAAAATCAACAACGCGTGTCAATAGTTTTTTAGGGTGAACAAAATTTGGTTTGGAATCAATTTGTGTCGTACGTTTGCCGAAACAAACAAAAACAAACGCAATGGAAAACCACGAAACGTACCTCGGTAAAGCAATGATTCAAACCGCCATCGGTGTTGTGCTGGGCGTAACCGCCGCATCGCACACGTCAATGACGTGGACAATCATTCTCGGAACGCTTGCATTGGTATGGTGTGCAGCCGCGCACGACAACTTCAACAAATACGAACGTCGGGGCTGACGTTTGTTTGTTTGTTTCTTTTATTCCGAAGCCCCGAACACGCCCCGCCCGTCAAACGGCGGGGTTTTTTATTGTGGATAATTTTATACACGGCGTGTTTGGATTGTTGAAAAACTTGCCGTACGTTTGTCAAGCGTAAACAAACAAACGCACTTTTAATTATGAACAAACCCGATTTCCAAAAAGGTGTCCGCGTCATTTTGTCCGGCACCGCACAATGGGCGCAACTGACGCCCAAATCCGGCCCAAACAAAATGGCCAATAAATACCAATGCGATTTGATGCTCGACGAAGCATCGGTCGCACAACTTGAAGCGCTCGGCGCATACAAGTTCGTCCAAATCAAAGGTGTGGACGGCAAACCCAAATACGAGGTTCCCGCCGTTCGCATCAAAGCCAACAACCCGCCCAACGTGTTCGATACGCACAAAGCGACGTTCGACGATTACATCAACAACGGATCCACGTTGAAGACCAACTGCATCGTCAAAGCGTACGAATACAACGGCAAAAAAGGTTTGTCGGTATGGGTGAACGACGTCATCGTTCTAACGCTCGCCGAGCGTGGCGAGGGTGGCGGTACGCCGTCCGACTTTTTTGATGGCGTGGTACCAACAACCCCGTCGTTTAGCAACGAACCCGTGAACGCGACCGAGGATGACAATTTCCCGTTCTAACGTCGTTGATCGGATTATGCACGCCGAATGGCTGGTTCAGTTCGCCGAGAACTGGGCCGGCCTATCGGACGGCGTAATCAAACGCTCGTCACGGATGGCGAACATCAACGAGGTGCGCCGTATGGTGATCGCGTACGCGTACTATGAAATCGGTTTGTCGCAAATGCAAACCGCCGCCGTAGTCGGACGCAAACACCCAGCCGTTCACCATCAGTTGACCGAGCATAACGAATCACTGTCAATGGTTGGGAATACAAACCGACAATTGAACCCAACGTATGCTCGCACGTACAAAATGTTTTGCGACGACGTTGCGTACCATTCACGCACGCAAGACGCGGAATACCTACAACGGGAAATTGCCCGTTTACAAATGTTGTTAAACGATTTACAAAAGGAAACAAAATGACCATCGAATTCACTTGGCGCAACGAGGACGCATTTTTCCTCACGCCGTCCGTCGTAGTGTTCGCCGACGTTGACACCCGTTACATCGTCGCATCGTTCACGTTCGCCACAATGCTGGTGTCGATACCGAAATGGAAATGAGCCGTTCGCCATTTTTGCCGCTATCGTTTTCGTCGATCAAAGAATTCGCGAAATCGCCAAACCATTTCCTCGCGTACAAAAACAAACAACGGGAAACGACCGCGTCGATGACACGCGGGTCTGCCCTACACACGTTTGTTTTGGAACCCGACGAATTCGAAAAGCGCTACCTCGTGGCGCCCGACATTCGTCGCGGAACGAACGCGTGGAAGGAGGTAGAATCCGCCGCGGGCGATCGTGAAATTCTCAAAGATTCCGAATTCGAGGTCATCGAGAATATGGCGGAAGCGTTGTACCAACACCCCGCCGCCGCACAATTGTTCGCCCGTAAGACGGCCGTCGAGCAAGGTGTGGAATTCAAGTTCAACGGACTGCCGTTCCGCGGGTTCGTCGACCTCGTTGGCGATACGTTCGTGGCCGATATTAAAACCACGCAAGACGTTTCGCCGCGCGAGTTCCAACGTTGGGTGTTCGGAAACAAATACCATTTGCAAGCGGCATTGTACTGCAAAGCAACCGGTTTGGACGAGTTCTACTTCGTCGGCGTCGAGGCCGCGCGACCGCACAACGTGATGGTTTATTTGATGGACAAAACGTCGATTGAATTCGGTATATTTGAACTAATCCAAATCACCGAGCGATTCAAACAATGGGACGGAATGCCCGCGACATACGACAACGACATCAACGTTTTAATGCCGCCGAAATGGCTGACGTTACCGAACGACTGAACCGCGTTGCCGAGTTCGCGCATAACGCGCGTTCGATTGCCGAGCGCTGGGAATCCGACGAATTGATCGGGTTGTGCGACGACATCGAAATAATGGTCGCATTTTGCGAAATGAACCTACCAAATTATGCCCTTACCACGTACCTTGCCGGAACTGCGCCAATTCGCCACACGGGTGAACGCGACGAAATACGCCAACATTCCCGCGGCGGCGATCCCGAAGCCGACGTTTAGCGACACGACGGCAAATGGACTTACCAACGCGATCATTTACGACCTCGTTCACGTGTGGGGTGGCGCGGCATACCGAATCAACAACGGCGCCACGTATGACGGCAAAAAGGGTGTATATCGTGCGGGCGTCACCCGCCGTGGAATACCCGACATCATTGGTGTGGTCGGTGGACGATTCATCGGCATCGAGGTAAAAATCGGAACCGACCGCCAATCGGCGCACCAACGTGAGGTCGAGGACGAAATCACCCAAGCGGGCGGTTTTTATTTCATCGCGAAAACGTACACCGATTATGCTGGAAAAATCGCCGCGGCGCTCGGATAAGCGAAACGGCGAATGGGCCGAAGCGCAGTTCGTCGCCGACGCAATGCGCCAAGGGTTTGACGTGTTCCGACCGATTGGTGATTCCGCGTCGATTGACTTCATCATTTCGAAGCGGAACATCATTCAAACGATACAAGTCAAATCCACGTGGGTCGATTACAACGGCAAATCGAAATGGAACCTCGGCAAAGGTTCCGAATCGAAGGGACGATATACGGACGAGGACGTCGATTTTTTCGCTTTATACGACGGAACGTTGAACGCGTGGCGGTTCGTCCGCCCCGAACACACGAACGGACAAAAGACATTTAGAATACATCAAAACGAAACAAACAAACTTGAAAACTGGAATGACCTCGAAACACGACATCGCGGACATCGCGCGTCGGTACCTCGCCGCGGGATTTAGCCCCGTACCATTGGTGCGCGGGGAAAAGCGCCCCGCGGTAAAAAATTGGCAACGCCTTGGTTCGGAACCCATCAGTTGGGCCGACACCGAACAAATGTTCAACGAAACGGATTCCATCGGTATCGTATGCGGGTACGACGGCCTCGAGGTATTGGACATCGACGCGAAGCACTTTGACGGCGACGAAATGACCGAGTTCATCGCGATGCTGGACGAGGCCGCGCCCGGTCTGCGCGATAAAATGACGATCCAGCACACGCGGTCGGGCGGCCAACATTGGATATACAAATGCGATGCGGTCGAGGGGAACCAAAAACTCGCACGCAACCTCGCGGGTGAAACGACGTTCGAAACACGCGGCACGGGCGGTCAAATCGTGGTGTTCCCGTCGCCGGGCTATCGTATGGCGTCCAAAATCACGATGGTTCAGCGCATCACGCCCGCCGAGCGCGACGTATTGTTCCGCTGCGCGCGGTCGGTGACAAAAACCATTGAGGTCGTGTCACGCGCTACGGCGCAGAAGGTCGCCACGGAGGTCGACGACAAAACGCCGTGGGGGGAGTTCCGAGCGACACACACGGCGTTGGAAATACTCGAAGCCAACGGATGGCGCGTCGTCGGGAGAAATGCAAAATATACATATTTGAAGCGCCCCGGCGATACGGACGCGAAAACGTCGGGCGTCATATTCAACGACACCGGTTTGTTTTGGCCGTGGACGACGTCAACGCAGTTCGACGCAGAACGCCCGTACGACGCGTTTCAATGCTTCGTCGTGCTGGAATGCAACGGCGACTTTGACGAAGGGTACCGCCAACTGCGCGCCCGCGGTTACGGCGCGACCTACACGATCGCAAACGACGTACCCGAACCCGTGGTTGAGGATGAATTGACCGAGGACGAAATGATGGCGACGCTATTGTCGCTTGAGGTGGATTCGACCATACCAGTTGAACGCCCGCCCGTCGCCGTTGACGTGTTCACGGGCGTGGAATCGTTCGTGTTGGGTTCGCTGGGTAACTTCGTGCTAATCCAAGGCAAAGCCAAATCGCGCAAATCGTATTTCGTTTCCGCCGTTGCCGCCGCCGCACTTGCCGACGGCGTCGTCGCCGAAGCGTTGCGCGGGTACATCGGCGACCGCGTGGTGTTGTACATCGACACCGAGCAAGGCGATTACCACGCAGCGAAGGGCAAAAAACGGATCCTTACGATGGCGGGGTTGAACCCGAACGAAAACCACGACCGGTTGAAGTATTTCAAGTTCCGCGGGTTGGAACGCAACCGCGAACGACTGGCATTCGTGGAATTCGCCCTATCGCGGATCCCGAACATTGGTTTGGTAATCATCGACGGCATCGTTGACCTCGCGTCGAAGGGCGTGAACGACGAAGAAGAAGCGACCGAAATCGCGTCGCGTCTTTTGAAATGGACGACCGATTACAATTGTATGATGGTGGCGATTCTGCACGAAAACAAAAACGACAAAAACGCAAAGGGTCACCTCGGCGCATATTTGGTGCAAAAGGCCGAATCGGTCGTCGGCGTGGCCAAAAACGAAAACGATGCGTCGGCGTCGACCATTACGCCCGAGTACACGCGGAATATCGAATTCCCAACGCTGACGATGCGCGTGAACAACGACGACACAATCACGATTGGCGAACACGAAGAATCGGATTTTTACGAACTTGACCGCGTATGGACGCCCGACGACCTTCAACGCATCGGCCGCAAGATAAACGGCAAGATGAAAACGGAGGTCGTGCCGTTCATTCGCGACACCGAAGGCGCGAAGCAAAAGGAGGCCACGAAGGCGCTCAACTTAATGCTCGACCAAGGAATCGTCACGTTCAGCGCGGGACGACCACAACGCGCCATTTTTAACGACAACAACGACGAAATCGATGCACCCTTCTAACATCACCCGCGCGGAAACGTTCCAATGCGAAGCCGACGCAATGCTAATGCTCGGCGACCTATTCGGTTGGCGGGTACAAAAAACAACCGAGTTCGCCCGAATGGACGGCATCATTTCCAGTGCCGACAACGATATGTTGTTCGTGTACGAATTCAAATGCCGCGACCTATCGTTGGACGAACTGAACAAAATGGGTTCGTTTCTGCTCACGTACGAGAAAATCACCGACGGGTGTCACGCCGCCCGTGTGCTGGGCGTGCCGTTCATATTGGTGGCGTATCTGCGTAAATCGGAAAACATCGTCGTGTTTCGGATCGCAAACGATAGCGGCGATTTATTGTTCGGGTTTGACGTCAACCGCACGACGACGCGCAAAAACATTTACGGCGGTATTGTGGATCGGTACAACGCATTTTTGCCGGTATCGGAAATGAAGGTCGTACGATGATACTGAACGGGCTTACACGCGAGGAAATCATCAAAGCGGGGTTGGGTTGGATATTGGACGACACGTCCGACGACCAAACCAAGTTGGTCGACAAAATAATCGAACGATTGATGGACATACCAGTCGGGGCGGTCGTGCCGATCAAAGACCCGTCGAAGATACCGCAAATCAAAGCCGCCAATCGGTCGGCCGTGGTGTACAACGCCATCGAAATCGACGAGGTGGCGTGTACGTTCACCAAGGTTCGGGAATGCCGCATTCACCGACTGGCGCCGTATATGGGCGGCAAACCATTGAAAATCGGTTAAAGTATATCCATTTTTGGTATATTGGTTGAAATTCGTGTTCGGGTGTTGTGGGTTTAACAATTTGTTGTATATTTGAATCAACAAACAAACAAACAAACACAAAACGAAATGAAACTTCAAGACCTCACCCCCGGTTCAGTTATCAAGTACACCAACGGCGACGAATACATCGTTTCAAGCGGTTGGACTGGTTTCGAATCTTACATTGATATCGTTTCAATCGAAACCGATTACGCTATGCCGATGCATAAACTGACGCGCATCGACGGCAAGCGTTGGGAACTCGTTTCACAATTCTAAAACGATTAATCGCATGAAAACGGAAATCACCGAACTGACCGCCGCTTGGTCGGCGTACACGTACCCAACGTCCGAGGCGGCGTTCTACGACGCGGAAAAGGTACTGCTCAAGTTCCACGCCAAATACGGAACCATCGACATTCCAACCATCAAACAACTGATCCGATGAACACATTGCTCACCCCGTTTGAAAACGCCATATTGCGTTTGCATCGACGATACCTTGTCGGCGACAACTGGCGCGCCGCCGCACGTTTGGTCATACGCGCCAAACTGCAATTCAAATTCACGCTCGTTCGCGCATTACAACAACAAACCGACACGTTCACGCCCGAACCCAAGTGCGTCGTGTGCAACTGCCGAAACAACAAAACCAATACCGAAACGTGCAATGAACACGCGTAAAGGCTTTACCGAATGGCTGGAACATATTGGTTCCGTACACCGCGCAAACAAACCCGCCGTTGAACGCGCCCTTCAACGATTGGCGGACGGCGACCAAGCGGCGGCCACGCCGCGATGGGTCGATGACCGCACCAAACAATTGTCGTGCGTCCAAACCATTGGTTCGGAACACAAATACACCGCGGCCGACGAACCATTCGACTGGGCGGCCGTTGAGGACGAACTGAACCGCCGAATGGATATAATCGGAACCAACGGAAACGAGGGAACCCATTACGCCGACATCGATGCCTAACCTACCGCAACGCAAACAACGCCCGTGGTTGACGGGATCGGGGTTCGACAAAGGACGCCGCAACGCCAACTCAACGTTCTACCAGTCGTCGCCGTGGCGCAAACTGCGGGGAATGTTTATCCGCGAAAACCCGACGTGCGTCCTATGCGGTCGCGTCGGTGCCGTCGTCGACCACATCGTTCGCGTGAACGATGACCCAACCAAAGCATTGGAATGGGCAAACCTTCAAACAATGTGTCACCCGTGCCACAACGCCAAATCGGGGCGTGAGGCGCACAACAAAGCAACCGACAAATGAATCAACCATTCCGCATCACGATCGAGCATTACGACCAACGCGTGTCCGTCGAGGTCGACCATTCCGACGTCAGCGCCGACGAAGCGGTGGAAATGTTCCAGCGTGCAATGCGCGCCGCTGGGTTTGATTACGTCAATCTAAACGTTGACAACGAAGGCGGTGACGTCAACCACGACGTTGACGCCGACCACGACGCGTACATCGCCGCGGCCGACGCTCTGCTCGGTGGGAACATCGCAAACGAGTTCTTCGATTGGATTGACTACAAACCCAAGCGCGGTGAAATCGTCGAGGTGTCGAATGATGGTATCGATTGGGACACCCGCGTGTTCGACTGGCACGACGGCAAAGCGTATCGCGTACCGGCAACGTATCGTGACGAGGTGAAAATGCACCACGGCGAAAAAGATTACCTCACCAAAGGGTTCAAGTATTGCCGCCGAATTGATGGCGAAATGTTCTCGTACACATAGGGAGGGGGGGTCTAAATCAAAAAAACGAAACGTAGATTCAT
>Ga0315909_10002019_pt1 | contig 26667 bp, 39 predicted proteins | sample LakEriMetagenome_11_FD_203527 | JGI IMG/M metagenome (GOLD analysis project Ga0315909, IMG submission 203527) | Freshwater fungal communities from buoy surface, Lake Erie, Ohio, United States - Buoy 2 MA125 | ecosystem: Environmental > Aquatic > Freshwater > Lake | place: USA: Lake Erie, Ohio...
TTGGAAAAATAAAAACTTATTAGAGAAATGAAAAAATTAATATTACTTATTATTTTATTTATTCCTGTGATATCTTATTCACAGGAAGTTGACTACAGTGATACATTAGTTGATGGTATTGATGCTAGTTGGACTAATAACTTAGAAATTAATGGTGATAGTATTCAGGTTGCGGAAATGAATATAAAAGAAATTGTTACCACTTGGATTGCTCCAGAACCTGAACCTGTTGATGTTACTAAACTTTCAGAAGGTGATTTAGCAAGTATTGCTGAGGATGTTAAATTCTTGGATGAATTACCAAAGTCATATAATGATTTACCTAAAGAAGATTTGAGAAATGTTTTAGTTCAAATTGATAATAAACTTGCCAAACTTACAGCAGAACGTGATTCATTATTAGCTCAAGCGGTTAGAAATGAAGAACTTATTAAATCTAAAGAAAATACAATTAGTTCGTTAGGTAAAGAAAAAAATATTATTGGTTTGACTTTGGAAACAGGTAATTTAACTGATGAAAATGGAAACTTAATACACGAAAAAACTGATTTAGAAAAAGAAAGAGAAACTTTAAAGAAATATCTTTACACTGCTTTAGGTGTTTTGGCGCTATTTGGTTTAATATTAGCAATTGTTCTTCAAAGAAAAAGAATACAAGTACAAGATGTTGAAATTGAACAACAGATTAATGACATTGCTAAAAAGAATAGTTACTTAGAGCATGCCGCAAGAATCATCCGTCACGATATGCACTCCGGTATTAACACATATATGCCAAGAGGTATTACTTCACTAGAAAAGAGATTAACCAATGAAGACATCCAAAGATTAAAGATTGAAGGAGCGTTAAAGATGGTTAAAGAAGGGTTGAGTCACACACAAAAAGTTTATAAGAGTGTTTATGAATTTACTAATCTTGTTAAACAAAATGTTGTACTGAATAAATCTTTGGTTAACACTAAAGATTTGATATGGAAATATATTTCACCAAATTCTTATAGTACACAAGTTGAGATATCTGATTTAACTGATATGGAAGTTAACGAGACTTTATTCTGTAATGCGGTTGAAAACTTAATCAAAAATGGACTATCTTATAATGACAGTGAAGTTAAAAAAATTAAAATATATAACGAAGAAGAGTATTTAATAGTTGAGGACAACGGTAGAGGATTCTCACAAAAAGATTTTGAAAAACATTTAAAGAAGTATTCAAAAAAAGCAGATGTCACAGGTGACGAGAAAGGTCTTGGATTGAATATATCTGTTGCGATATTAGAAGAGCATGGTTTCAAATTATCTTGTGAGAAAACTGAAAATGGAACCAAAATGAAAATAAAAATAAAATAAAGAAAGAAAAAAACATGATTGATTCAATTTTGTTAGTGGATGATGAGGATTTATTCCACTTGGTTTTTGAGGACAGTTGCTCCTTGTTAGACATTACTTTGTCATTAAAAAGTTTAAATAGTTCTGACGAAGCGGCTAAATTATTTGCTGAGTGGCAGAAAAACCCTGACGGAAGACCTGAGTGTGTGTTTGTTGATTTGAACATTATAGGTTCATCATTTGATGGTATTGAACTTATCCGTAAGGTTAATTTCGAGTACGGTAACCACGTGGTTATTGGAATTATTTCTTCAAGTAACGAACCTGAAGAACAAGCTAAAGCTATTCAGGCAGGTGCCCAATTCTGGATTATCAAATCAGATGATATTGAACCAAGATTAGAAGAATTTAAGAAAGATTACGATTTATACAAAAAGAGAACAGCACCATTCAAAGTATATAAATGATTGTTTTAAGTAAAGATACCAAAAAAGAACTAATTGAACTCCTCCAATCCAAGAACATTGGGTTGGAAGGGAACATAGTTAAACTTATTGACCCTGAGGATGATGAGGAGTTTAAAACTTACTTGAAACAATGTGTTGATAAGGATATTTCGGCGAGGAGAAAACGTTTGGAAATGACAAAACAAGTCCAATCTCAAAATGCTGAATTAACCAAACTAAATGAGGCCAATCAGACAATGATGGAAGAACTCCAAGAGACATTAAAAAATGTTGAGGAGTCAAAACTAACATTTGAAGTTCAGAACAGAGAATTAAATGAATGGAAACAGGAGAATTTGAGACTGACAGACGAACTCCAACAGGAGATGGTTAAATCGGAACAAGCAAGAATAACCGCTGAAAACGCTAAAAATGAGGCGGAAAATAATTTAGATTTAATACAAAAGAAAACTCAGTTTGAGTTGATAAACAACATTGTTAGGGTTGCTCTTTATGTAATCATAGGGGTTGGAACCATAACTACTGGAATATATGTTTATTCTATGACAATAGGAATGGATACTGATATTATTGGTTCAACTTGGAGTAATATGTTTGGTATTCTGTTAACAAATAGTTTCAGTATCGTGGGAACAATACTCGGTGTGAAATATGGTGCGAGTCCTAACAAAGATGATAAATAAACAAAAAAAAATAAAAAAAATGTCAAACCTAAAAAAACTATTAATTGGTGAAAGCACTTATGTTAAAGTAGAAGATAAAAATCGTTTCTACTACATGTTACAACAAATGCAATCAAATCGTTGGAAAATTACAAGTATCGTATTATTCTTGTTTTTCTTCATTATTGCAGGTATAAATTCGGCAGTATTCTTTGGAGTATCTATTGAAGAGAACTGGAAAGAAATGTTATTAATCCTATTAGGAGCATTTGTCGGTAACTTAAATAAAGTTGTTGATTATTGGTTCAATTCAGAAGATAGAGATAAGATGTTAATTCAAAAAGTTGATGAAGAAGACGGAACATCATTATCTAATGTTGCTGAATACCCAACAACACCAAGACCACCACAAGGTCCAGTTGTCGTAGTTAATCATGTTAAAGAAGAAACTACTGTGGTTGAAGAACCAATGACTTATACTGAACCTGAAGTATATGAGGAACCAACACAAGAAGGTGAAGAAAATATCTAATAAATTAAGATAACATTAAAAACCCCACTCTCTCAAGTGGGGTTTTTTATTTTTAATATCCTGTAGATTCAGTTTCCCAAACTTCTTCTTTAAGTTTTTTATTTAACTCATAAGCTCTAGCCAAACGAGTCATTCCTATTCCACCACCAAAACGTGGGAAGAAATTATGAGATAAAAACTCTCCCAATTCTTTTTCTACTCTTTCTTTACCGAATAATTCAAACAACTTAGCAGAATAACCACCATTTTCTATCGTGTAGAAGTTATTTCTCATTTCCTCAACATTGGAACTTCTTTCTGCGGAACCTATAGTTTCCTGACCAAACAATATTACATCAACTTTGTTGAATATTTTGTTTTTACCTTCTCTCATATTCCAAAATGGATTTGTTCTGTACGGGAAGTTCTGTAGAGATACTACTGAACCTTTCTCTTCCCACATTCTTGTTTCGTGTTCGTTTTCTAAAATTTGAACTCCACCATATTCTTCACAAACATCGTCATAATTCACTTCAACCGGGTTATTAAACCCAAGATAATCTAAAAGTTCCGATTCAAGTTTTAACATTTCTTTCATTCCACCTTTTGATTCAAATTCAAACATTGGGAAAATCATTTCGTGACGACCTGGAATTGGGTCTTTCTCTTGTCTATAAGACGTTGAAATACAATATACACCGTCCCATTCAGGATTCTTAAGAAGTTCGTATTCTAACCACATTTGACCCGTCTGTGGTAGTGGCCAAACCTCCCCCTGATAATTAAATGTTGTTATTGAGTGTGGATTTTCACACGCTGCCAAGATTGACAATCTTGATTGGGTTGGAACTTCTTTAAATCCTTTGTTTTGGAAGAATGTTCTCATCTTTTGAACTAACTCGTTGTAAGTTTCTGTGTTTTTCATTTTTTTGTTTTTTTTATTTATTTTATTTATTAAAAGGGCAAAAAAAATCCTCCCGAAGGAGGATTATTTATATATTTTTGTGTTATTCGTTATCATATTTAAGAATAAATACGTTAATTTTTCACAAAATAAAGTTTTTTTTAAAAAAAAATACTATACTGACATTTTGTCAGTTTTTTTGTTTTGGCACATTGTTTAATAATCGGGGTCGGACTTGACTCCATAAAATAAAATTTATATTATTAAACAAAAATTAATTAAACTATGGGAAAAATTATAGGAATTGACCTTGGAACAACTAATTCATGTGTTGCCGTAATGGAAGGTAACGAACCAGTTGTGATTACAAACAGTGAAGGAAAAAGAACCACCCCTTCAATTGTGGGTTTCTTAAATGGTGGTGAAAGAAAGGTTGGCGACCCGGCTAAACGTCAGGCGGTTACTAATCCTGATAAAACTATTTCATCTATCAAGCGTTTCATGGGAAGTAGCTTTGATGAAAGTAAAAGTGAAATAAAACGTGTACCTTACAAAGTAGTTAAGGGTGATGGTGGGACTCCTCGTGTTGAAATTGAAGACAGAAAGTATTCTCCACAAGAAATTTCTGCGATGGTTCTTCAGAAGATGAAACAAACTGCTGAAGATTATTTGGGAAGTGAAGTTACTGAAGCAGTTATCACGGTTCCGGCTTACTTTAACGACGCTCAACGTCAAGCTACGAAAGAAGCTGGCGAGATTGCGGGATTAAAAGTGATGAGAATTGTTAACGAACCAACTGCCGCAGCACTTGCTTACGGTCTTGACAAACAATCTAAAGACATGAAGATTGTTGTGTTTGACTGTGGTGGTGGAACTCATGACGTATCAGTTTTGGAGTTGGGTGATGGCGTATTTGAAGTATTATCAACTGATGGTGATACACATCTTGGTGGTGATGACTTTGACCAAGCAATCATTGACTGGTTGGTAACTGAGTTCAAAGATGAAAACGGAATTGACTTGACGAAAGATGCGATGGCTCTTCAACGTCTTCGTGAAGGTGCTGAGAAGGCGAAGATTGAATTATCTTCTTCACCATCTACGGAGATTAACTTACCATACATTATGCCTGTTGACGGTATACCTAAACACTTGGTAAGAACATTGTCTAAGGCTAAATTTGAACAACTTGTTGATAGTTTGGTTGAAAGAACAATCGCTCCTTGTAAGTCGGCTTTGAAAAATGCGGGACTTAAGACAACTGATATTGATGAAATCATTTTGGTTGGTGGAACAACACGTATTCCGGCAATTCAAGAAGCGGTTAAGAAGTTCTTTGGTAAGGACCCATCAAAAGGTGTTAATCCTGATGAGGTTGTTGCTCTTGGGGCAGCTATCCAAGCAGGAGTATTGGCAGGTGATGTTAAAGATGTGTTATTGTTAGACGTTACACCACTATCACTTGGTATTGAAACAATGGGTGGAGTATTCACAAAATTAATTGAAGCAAATACCACAATCCCAACCAAGAAATCACAAGTATTCTCAACCGCAGTTGATAACCAACCGTCTGTTGAAATTCACGTATTACAAGGTGAGAGAGCAATGGCTAAAGATAACCGAACCATTGGACGATTCCACTTGGACGGTATTCCACCATCAATGAGAGGGGTTCCACAAATTGAAGTTACTTTTGATATTGATGCGAATGGTATTATTAATGTATCGGCAGTTGACAAAGGAACTGATAAGAAACAAACTATTAGAATTGAGGCTTCTTCAGGACTTTCAAAAGAAGAAATTGAAAACATGAGAAAAGAGGCTGAGATGAATGCAGAATCTGATAAAAAAGCGAAAGAAGATGCTGAAACAATAAATCAGGCGGATTCACTAATCTTTTCAATTGAAAAAACATTAAAAGATTTAGATGATAAACTAACTGAAACTCAAAAATCAGATATCAATACCGCACTTGATGAATTGAAAAAGTCACATTCTGAAAGAAATGTTGAAGATATTAAGGTGAATATGGATAAATTGAATTCAACATTCCAAGAAATAAGTTCAACACTTTATGGTCAAGGTGATGAAAACATGACTGAACAAGATTCTGAAGTATCTGATGTTGATTTTGAAGAAGTTAAGAAATAACTTAAAATTTTATAAAATAAGACCCTCAAAATTTTGGGGGTTTTATTTTTTTTAGTATATTTGTGTATGATTGGATTTTTTATCAACTGTTTAATATTCACGTCTTTTAGCCGATTTATGGATTACTATAAAAGGGACGCTAAATTTGAGGGAATACAAGAAGAAATTGCAAACCTAATAGGTACGTTTTTAGTTGGACTAGTGGTAATTGGTATTTTTTATTTAATTTTATTTTTAATACTTTAATATGAAAATAGTTACAAGAGTTTACGAAGATGAAGAAACAATATCAACATGGACTTATGATTTAGATAAGTTCAAGAACGGACCAATTTCTGTTGATATCAAATACAAAAACGAACCTGTAAAAAAACGTTCAGGTAGAGAAAAAAACCCAAATAAAAAATGAAAACAATATTTTTAGACCACGATGGAGTTATCTGTCTGTCCACTAATTGGGGGTCACGATTTAAAAAACAAAAAAAATATAGAAAAAAATTGAGTCAATCAGTAATGACAATGCCTCTTGATGCTCGTTTTGATAACTTTGATAAGAAATCAATCAAGGTATTGAATGAAATCTTGGAACAGACCGGCGCAGAAATCGTTGTATCTTCTGATTGGAAAGTTTGGTGTTCAGTTGAGGAAATGGGTGATTACTATGAGAAACAAGGTATCATCAAACGACCAATTGATTTCACAACAAATGTGATTGATGGTGAAAAAGTTACATGGTACCGAAATTGGGATTTGGAAGGAACAAGAAGTATACAAATCCAAGAATGGTTAAAAGAACATCCTGAGGTAACACATTGGGTGGCGATTGATGATTTGGATATGGGCAAGACCGGACTACATTACGGAATGGAATTTGAACACGAATGGGGGTTGGATAACTTTGTCTTAACACCTTTGAACAATGAAGGTATTAAACAAGTAGGGGTTAAAGAAAAGGTTTTATCTTTCTTGGAAGGATAATATTTATTCTATATGAAGTATATTATTACAGAGTCACAATCTAAATTGCTCCAACCGACAATTCAATCATTAATTGATTCTGAACTTGATTCATTACGTACAGAATCTGAAGACTGGGGGATGGAAGATATGGATGCAATTCATGAAGTGCAATCTGTAGACAAAATAGTTATTGATAGAATTGTAACAGTATCCAAAATAAAAGTTTACGTTAACATTTATACTAATTCAAACAGAAACGATTTTGACAATTTAAGGGCTGAGATTCAATATAGAATAGAAGATTGGCTTCCAAACATTGAATTGTATATTGAAAACATAATAGACGACAGGGAATTTGGACCTGGAATTGATTGGTAATTAAATTATATATGAAAAATATTAATGTATTGTTTTTTATCTTACTATTCACATCTTGTGCTAGTTTTGAAAATCTAACTGATGACAGACATAGACCTGAAGATGATGAAATGTATTGGAATAGAACTGAAGAGTTTTGGGTAACACACCACGAACCAAAATCAAGACCAGAATCGTCTGAAGATTATTATGGTAACAGACCAGTTTTACCTCCAACTTATTACAACAACTATCCTGACTATAACTACTATAATAGAAACAACAACTATTACCCAACGTATAACTATCAACAGACGACATTACCGTTACCACCACCTCCACCACAACACAACAACCCTTCACCAACTATTAACACACCTAAACCAAATGTAACTCATTATAAAAGAACTAATGAACCACAAAGAGGTAATGGTAAACCAGGTGTTAGAAGATAAAAAAAACCCCATTTGGGGTTTTTTAATTTATTTCAGGTTGGTCTTCATCAGTTGTTGGTAAATTCTCTTCTTTCTTTTCTTTTTGAATTTGATTAATTATATATCCTGATACTGCAAATTCAACACCAGTCCACATTATTAAATCAGTTATTGACATAGCTGAATGTTTTTCCAATAGGAAAAAAATCATACCCCATTGGGCAATAATAAAAGCAACACCTGATTCAATTCTTTTTTTTGAGAAAAATGAAGGTTTACTTGAATACATTTTACCTAATTCAGAAATAACCCATTTAATATTTTCCCACCCAAAGAAAAATTTCTTGTTTTCCATAATTTTAATTTTTTTGGTTTATCTACCTTGACCTTTGTAGTTTTTTGGTTTTTGTTCTTTCGGTCCGTATTTTTTCTTTGATACGCCTTCTCTTCTTTTTCCGAAAGTTTCTTTTACCCCGTTAGTTGAAAGTTTTCCTTTTGCCATTTTAACTATTTACTTTTTAAGTTGGTTTATTATTATAAATAGTTTTTAAAATAAAAAAAGGGACATCAGTCCCTTTTTCAAATTTGTTAGAATTATTATTTTCCTTTAACTAATTCCATACATCTTTTCAAGTATTCTTTAGCTCTTGGTGATGGTGTAAATTCATCATCTTTAGTTTGTAATGATAATACTTTTTCAATGTCTTTAACTAACTCAGTACCATGTTCATTTTCCTTATAAAGTTCAATTACTTTATCCATCGCTTTATTACATTGACCTGAAGTTTCATCAAAATAATTTTTATTTCTGAAATTGTTTAAATTTTGTAACATTTCGTAAGACAAATGTTCACCACCATCTGTAACGTCTTTAAATAATCTTAGGTTATTTAAAATACCTAATGTATCCACTAAAGAGTTAACACCATTTTTTCTTTTTGTGATACTTGGAGTATATTCCATAAAATTTTCAGCTTCTCCAGTAAGTTCTGTTAATGGCAAAGAATTAGTAGTTAAACATCTTGGTTTCTTTTCTACGATTTCACTTTTTTCTGACATTTCTTGTTCTGAAATGTATTTTTTAAGTGTATTACGAATAATATCGGAGTTAATACTTCTTTTTTTCATAAAATGACTATTTTTCTTTATAAATACTTATAGATGTTAAATTATTCAGTATTTCAAATATTTATAAAATGATAATTCCATTTGAATGAATCATAAATAGTAAATCCGTTAATATGGAAGATGGAGATAGTACACAGAACTTGGAAAAAAATATTTTTAGAAAATATTTCCGTAAAACTTTTAATGTTAGGAATGTTCTTCAATCCACTTGGGTTCGATGCTGTTCAGTATTGGCTTATTTCACTAACAGGGAGTTTGTGGTACGCAAATCTAACTTTGTATTTTATTTCGGGTTTTTTCTTTGGGTTATCTTTTTTATTCAAAAAATATTCTAAATGAGAAATTTAAATAGACACTTATTAAGTGAAGAAAAGACAAAATCAGAATCACATATTAAACGTATTGTGGACATTCTTAGATATAGTGATGTATACAGTGCTCAATTACAAAAAGATTTAAATCAGGTAATTGATTACTCAAAAAACCAAATTGTTGATTTCAATTTGTTAGAAAGAGGTATAATGAAAGTCCTTAAAATGAAAGGGGATAAGAGTAAAAATATCCTTGAATTTTTTAAAAAATTATTAAAGTCACTTAAAAAACGAGAAAAGAATATTATTTTACAGGAACCTGAAAAAGATGATTTACCACAGTTAGAACCACAAGAACCTTCAGTAATTCCAAAGAAAGTTTATAGAGAAGAACTTTATTATTTACAAGTTGAGTTATTAAAATTACAAGAATGGTTAAATCAAACAGGTAAAACTGTGATTATTGTTTTTGAAGGTAGGGACTCAGCGGGTAAAGGTTCAACAATTAAAAAATTTGTTGAATATATGAACCCAAGATTTTATAATATAATTGCTTTAGGTATACCATCACCCGAAGAAAGAAAAAATTGGTGGGATAGATATAGAAGTCAAATACAATCTGGTAAAGTTAATTTATTCGATAGAAGTTGGTATAACAGAGGATTAATAGAACCTGTTATGGGTTATGGTTCGGCTGAAGAATATGAGGATTTTATGGATAATGTTGAAGATTTTGAACAGGGATTAGTTAAAGACGGTGATTACCTTTTCAAACTGTGGTTTTCAATAGATAAAGTAACTCAAGCTAAACGATTTGAGATGAGACAACAATCTCCTTTAAAATATTGGAAATATTCACCTAATGATGAAAAGATGCAAGATTTGTGGGATAGATTTACTGAATTTAAAGAAAAACTATTTGATAAGACATCAACAGTTAATCATCCTTGGGTGATTATTGATTCAAACGATAAAAGAATTTCAGGTTTAAATGCGATTAGATATGTTTTACAAAACATACCATATAAAAATAAAAATGAAGAAATTTTAGATAAAAGCTTTCCTGAAGCATTAACTGTATTAAAACCGTAAACAGATGAAAAACAATAAAATAATATCAGAAGGTTTAAAATATCATTTGGACTATGAAATTCCATTAACCGAAAATGTTTACCGACCTCTTTCTGAAAACTTTTTTAAATTAATTAACGAAGTAAGAGAATTATATAAAAACGGTATGATTGACTTAAACGAAGATGAAATAGATATTGTTGAATCTGACATGGGAGAAACTGTTACCTTATCTGATGGAAGTGTTATTTATCTTGATGTACCATTTATTGAAGAAAATTTAAATGAAGCGGAATACAAAGGAAGAAAAGTACAATTAGGAAAACCTATGAGAAACTCAGGTGGTGGAAAAAAATATGTTGTTTATGTTAAAAACCCATCAACAGGTAATGTCAAAAAAATCTCATTTGGTGATGTTCATGGTGGTTTAACTGCTAAAGTATCTAATCCAAAGGCTCGTAAAGCATTTGCTTCACGTCATCAATGTGCTAAGAAAAAAGACAGAACAACTGCCGGTTATTGGGCGTGTAGAGTTAATAGATTTGGACACCTTTGGGGTGGTAAAACATATCCAGGATATTGGTAATTTATGAGTGAAGATACTAAACCATATGAGGATATCATTTTAACTTCAAATGAAAAAGAAAGAACATTTGAAGAAAATGTTTCTGATGGTGAGTTACTTTGGCATCGTGATAGAGAAGATAGGATAATTGAAGTTCTTGAAGGGGATGATTGGAAACTTCAAATGGATAATGAATTACCTGTAATTTTAGAAAAAAGTAAAAAATACTTTATACCAAAAGGTGTGTATCACAGAGCTATTAAAGGAAAAGATAAACTAAAAATTAAGATTCAGTTTTAGAATTTTTCTCAATTAAACTTGTGATTCTTCTTCTAGCCTTTTCACCTAAAGGAATTGGATTACCGTCCTCATCAATACTTACAAATTTAATATTTGTTCTTAAAACTATAACTTGATTACCTGTGTAAACATTATGTGCTCTTGCTTCCATATATAATGTTACAGATGTTATTCCTAATTTTGATGGGTACCCGTAAATCTTTAAAAGTTGACCTTCCTTTGCAGGTTTTTCAAAATAACATTTATCAATAGATACGGTTACCATTCTTGGGGTATCACAAATTTGCATTGAGTATCCTGCAGCTGCGGCATCAGCCCAAGCTAATAATTTTCCTCCAAATAAGTTTCCGTGAAATCCTAAATCAGATTTTTTTACGGGATGTGTGTTTAATAGTTCCATAAATGGAATTATAATTAAAAATAAAGTAATTTGAAATAGTATTTATTAATATGAATTATGAAAAATTAAATCATGTCTTCAACGAACAAGTTTTTGAATACAATGGTCCTGTTTTTACAATAGAAGATAAGAATAAGATTAGTTTTAAATTTAATATTGTTGGAACTAAAGATTTGATACATATTGGTGATTGGGTTAAGTTTTATTTAGTTGATGTTGAAATTGTTAAAATAAATAAACCTTTGTTAACTTATTTATATCTTAGCGGTCCCTCTTCTATTGAAAATTTAGATATCTCAAAAATTAAAAGTGGGAATATAAAACCTAATGATTTAGATTTTGATAAAATTTCGGAAAAATTTACAAAAACCAATCTTATTACATGGGGATTGGAAACCGAAATTGAATCTTTATTAAAATTTGCCAATATTGAACATGTAAAAATAAATAAAATAAATTTTAATTTACCTAATAAAAATTTTTTAACAGAACAAAGAATGAGTCGTAAGGCAACTAGAGATGTTGTTAGAGATATTGTTAATATTTTGAAAACTAACAAAAAGGGAAAGTTTATTTTACCTGGTGATGAAGATTTTTATACTTTTAAAAATTATCCTTTAGAATTTATAGTTGAGTTAGATGTACGTCACGATAAAAAAATGGAAGGATTTAAGATTAACGGTAGTTATGTTCCTGAAGAAGAGATTGTTGAGTTATTAATCATATGTAATCCTAAAACATTAAAACGTGATTTTTACAATATCATTGGTGAGTTAAATGAAATACTCACTCACGAATTAGAACATGGTAGACAGGAGTATAGGGGTGATTTGGATGATGTTAGTTTAGACACCGAGAATAATTTAGAATATTATTTACAACCTCACGAAATACAAGCTCAAGTTAAAGGTTTTAAAAGATTATCAAAACTAAAGAAAGTACCATTTATAGATGTTGTTAAACATTGGTTTAACACACATAAAGATATTCATGGTTTAACAAGTGATGAGGAAAATATTTTAATAGATACTTTAGTTGACTACAATTCAAAAAATTAATTTTTGAATCTTTCTAACATTTTATTAACTAACTCTCTAATAATCAAACTAGAAACTGTTAAAACTCCAAAAGAAGCTAATCTGGTTGATATTTGTGATATATCAGAATCGGTGAATGTCCCGTTATGTCCCAATTCAAACAATTGAGGTATTAAAGGAACAATAAAAGTATAACTCATTATGTTGATTATTTTATGAGTTGTTAAATTCAAAGATTTAATAAATGTTAAAAATACATTTTTAAGTTCTTCACCTTTTTTTAACGTGGTTTTAAAAATGTCTTCTAAACCTTTTTCTTTAATTTTTTCTAAAATTGTTTTGATTAATTTTTTATTATCAAAATAAATTACGGCAATTACACCTGTTAATAACAAAGACATTTCAACGTCACTAATTTCAGGAGAAACTCCCATAACAAAATCATTAAGTGGACCAACTAAACCGCCAATCGTCGCTCCCCAAGTGATAGCAAATTCTAAATTAACACCTATTTGTTCTGACGTTTTTTTTAAAATATCTTTCACAAATTCGTAATTTTCTTTCACTATCTCACCTAATTCTGAACCAATTGATTCATTAATTATTAATTTTTTTTGTTCTTCAGTAATAATAAAGTTAGAATTCATATTTATATAAATATTAGTTAATATTTAATTATAAAGGCATAAAATGATAAATCCTGAACTTAAAGTTGGTGACAGAGTAATTCTTCTACATATGGAAGATGAGTATAGTAATGTCCCACCAACGACTGAAGGTATTGTTACGAATGTTAATGACGTAATGGGTGAGACAATTTATTCAGTTAAATGGGATAATGGTTCATCTTTAAATCTAATTTCTACAACTGATTTGTGGAAAAAAAAGAATGAAGATTTGAAAGAATCTTTTAATAATGCCGAGTGGCAAAGAACTGAAGAGTTAATTAAAAATATTGATGTTTTTAAGTATTTTAACAGTAAATTTTTAAGAGGTTACTTGAAAAAACTAAGAGAATGTAGTTTGGTAAATATGGCTGGTGCTGCACCATACTTATATATGGGTAGGGATAGAATTAAAGCTGACATTTTCCTTAAAAATCATGAAAATGAATATTGTGACGAAGTTTTAGAAATGGCAAATCAAGCACAATCAGAGATGATTTCAGGTGTGATAAAATTTTTAGAAAAAAACGACAAGGAAATTAATTTAGAAAATATTAATAGATTTCTACATAGATTATCCAGTAAAGTTTTATCTGTATATATTTTAACTTTCTAAAAATTCAAAACTCCAAGAATTATTTGTAAAAACAGGTTTGATGGGTATATCTAAAAATACTGCGTTTTGTTCACCTGCGTAAAGACCAAGTATGTTATAATCATAAAATTCTTCAGATTCTTCCATAGTCATTGAATCTCTTTCACAGAGTATTGATAGAATCTTTGGTTTTGAATATAAGATTCTTCTACCATTACCAAATTCTTCAACAATACCAATTATTGCCGATTCTAAACCATCTAAAAGGACTGCCCCTTCGGCATACTCATCAATATCAACTTTCATATTATAATTGTAATTAAATTATTCTTCTTAATCAACATATTTATATTTAAAACAATATTATGAACGCATATTTTACAAGTATAACACCCGAAGAGAGAGCAAATATATTAGATAAACACAAAACAGTTTATGATGGATTTGCTACAAACTATGCACAACCAAATCAACAACCTTTATATGTCCAAGATTTGGCAAACGATAAAGGTGGAATCACTGTGAGTAACAAAAATAATGTTACCACATATAAGAACATGCATATTAATGAAGACGTTTACAATGGGACAGCTTATGATGCTGAAGAGACATTTGAGTCTTTAGATATGATTGGTGATGGTTCTGATGATTTAGAATATGGAACATTTGGTCAGTCTGAATTAGAAGATTGCCAGTTTTGTAATGGTTTAGGTAGAGATGAATTTAATGATGAAGAATGTGAATGGTGCGAGGGAACAGGATTTAAAGATACTAGTTCACATCACTACGACATTGAAGTTGAACCTGAATTTAGTGATATTGATAATTTAGATTTAGAAGATGAGATGGATGATGAGATGATTGGTCCATTGCAAGAACAAGTGAATAAGTCACTTGATATGTTTAGAAGATTTAATAGAATTTAATCTGTATTTTTTAAAATTTTGTGATATTTCTTAACTAAAGATAAGATAATGGAAATTAACGAATTGGTTTCATTTTATATAAATGAATCTTCCCAAACATTAGAATTCACATTTAGAACTATTGAAGATTCTGAAGATGAAATTAGAACAGGGTCTATTGAATTTGACGAAATTAAAAATTTTGGTTACGATTTTTTAGATGATATTACAAATTCTTTCAAAACATTAGAAGATGATGGTCTTTTTGATGATGACTATGAGGATTTTGGTGACTTATTTGATGATGAGTTTGATGAACAAGAGTTCATTTCTTTTCTAAATGAATATTATTTGGTTAATCCAAAAAAACTACCAAAGTCAGAACTTTTTTAAATGATGATTTTTTAAATAAAAGGCTATTTATAATGTATGAGAAACGATGTTGATTACATCATCAATATTTTAAAAAAATATTCGACAAATGATAATGGAACACCTGAAGAATTAGGTGAAGATGAAGCGGCGGCTTCAGGTTCAGGAGCGAAACCCGCTTACCCAACAGTTACTAAATGGGAGTCAGGAGTGTCCAGAACAGGTCCGGCAAATCAAATAGGGTTAACTAAATGGAGAGATATTGTTAAAATTAATAGAGGGAAGGCTAATACTTTGTTATGATTTAATATTTATATGATATTATGAATAAAAATATTTTACAAGAAGAAATAAATAAGAGTAAAGTTTTAATGGGTTACAACTCTAAAAAAACTTTAACTGAAAATCAAAACCAACTATTAAACTCTAATGGTATTGATGTAGTTTTCACCGATTGGTTATCTCCTGATGAAAAATTTATCATTTTTTTAGATGAGGTATATGATTTAGAAAATAAAGTTAGATTAGGAAACATTTGGGAAAATTTTGACTTATTTAAGAATTTCATCAGACATTCATTTGATGTTGCAACTAATGTCCCACAAGTAGTTAAAGAATCTATAAATAATTCTTTGAGTAAGTTAATTTTAACTGAATCTACTCAAGACATGACTAAATTAAAACCTTTTGTTAGACAAATGTTATCCGAAGAAGGAACATGGAACCCATTCAACCAAGACTTTTGGAGTATGAAGAATGCAGGTGAATTAGGTACTGAATTTGCGGATTGGACAGTGAAACAAGCTAAAGATGCATATGAAGGTACAACTGATTTTTTACAGACTTCATGGGAAGGTTTGAAAAAGGCGGGTGTTGCAATTTCAAAAGGTGAATGGGAAGAATTAATGAACTTAATAGGCAAAGGAGCGTTATATGTTGCAAGAAAATTAAGGGCCGCTTTATATCACCCAATAGGTATTACAATTGATGCAATTTTAATTGCAACAGGTATTGGTAAAGGTGTACAATGGATTCCTTGGGCTATTGTTGTTGCACTTGATGCTTATGAAGTTATTACAGGTGATTATGAAGACCCTGATTTACCAACATGGTTAAGGGTACTATTTTATGGTCTTGATATATTAGGTTTAGTTTTAGCCGGAGCCGCCGCAAAGGCAGGAAGAGTAGGTCTTGAAACAGCAACTGCGGGAGTAAAAACTGAAGCGGAAATGGCGGAAGTTTTAGCTAAAAACCCTGAACTTAGAGGGACTGTTGAAACAATGGCTAAAAGTGCTGAAAAGACACCAGGTCTATTAAGACAAGGTGTTGATTATTTGAAAAATACTTTCCCTGCGGGAGCTAAATTTATTGAATTTACATTAGGAAGTATCGAAAAATTTATAACTTTTATTGTTGATGGGATAAAAAGTATTTTACCATCAGGTAAACAAATTGTAAAAGGTACAGTTGCTGGTGGTAAAAGTTTAGGGACTTATTTTGGTATTGAAAAATTAATCCATTCTTACCAAGAAAAACAAGCAGAAAAACAAGAAAAAGAATTAGAACAAAACGTAGATAAACTAACAGGTGGTCAAGCCGACTACTCTGATGATATACCAGCACCAATACGATGAAACAGAATTTATTAGAAGAAATAAATAAAATGAAAATGATGTTCAGTTATGACAATAAAAAAACTCTAACTGAAAACATAACTATTGAAGAACAAAGAGGGGCTTTAAGAGATTTGGTAAAACTTGATAAAGAATTTTTAAACGCTAATAGAGCTGAACTTGAAAACATTTTATCAAAATCAGTTGGAGGTTTAAAAGATATTAACGGTAATAGTCTTAAAACTGCCGATGAATTATTAACCGCAATAAAAACTGATAAATTAGCACCTGCGGCATTAGGAAAAGTTAATAGAGGTCTTTTGAGAAGTACTGGTTCTAGTAGAGAAGTTAAAGAAGCGGTGGCTAAAGATATTGGTGAATTCATGTATACTAGGAAAGCCGATTATGAAGGTGCAACTCGTGAAACAATGAAAGACGCTTTAATTAAACAAAATGGTTATTCTCCTGAAGAAGCTGAAATGATTCTTAAAGCATATGAAAATAAAGGTGGATTTATCAAAGACGGTAAAGTTTTAGATGACGCTAAAGAGCTTGAAAGACAAAAAGAACTTGACAAGTTAAAAGAAAAAAATAAAAAGGCTGAGTTAGATAGACAAAAAGAACTTGACAAGTTAAAAGAAAAAAACAAAAAGGCTCAGTACGAAAAAGAAATTGAAAAATATAAAGTACCTGAAGGGGAATCCGGTAGATGGAAAAAATTTAAATCAAGATTAAAAAAAGTTGGATTTGTAAAAGGATTACTTATTTTAGGAGGTCTCGGATTGGCAGCATACTATCTATATGATTGGTTTATGAATGATGATGAAAATGTAACATTTCCTGACTGTTTAAAAAATAAAGTTAGTAAAGATGACTGGGATGCAACTATTAAAGACGGTAAATCTTTAATAGTTAAGTTTACAGGTAATGATAAAATAGATTCAATCGGAGGTGGTAAGTTCTACGAAGGTGGAAACTTTAAGTCAGGTGATGAATCACAACAAGGTACATGGAGTGAAGAAGACGGAAATGTTATAATAAAAATAGGTTCAGATAAATATGTATTACCTTGTGAAGGAGCTCCAAATCCTGACGATGATATGACTGAAGAAGAAGAATTATTAGAAGATTCAGACGTTACTTTTGGACCATGTGATAATTTCCCATTGTCTAAAGGTTGTACCGGTGAATATGTAAGAAACATTAGAGAATGTTTAGGTTTAAAAGGAAATCATTTTACAAGTCACTTAGAAAGAAAATTAATATCTCAAGGTTATGACATTATTGTAACTGTAGATATTTATAATATGATAATGAAAAAATGTGGTAAACAAGGATATTATGATATGAAGTTTAACACATACTCAACTCGTGAAATTTAAAATTATGAAAAAATACATTACAGAAGAACTAGACGCTGACATAAGAGCAGTTTTAGATAAATTCAAAGATTCACCATCTGATATTCAATTGGCAATAGAATTTGCTAAAGAATGTTTCCCTAATTTAGATTTGAATTCAATCGGACCTGCGGGATATCCGAATGACAAAAGTAAGAATTGTATGAAGTTTAAATCTACAAATCCTGCGAATTCTGCAAATCCTATTGGATATATTTGTGATTCAAATAATGGACCGTTAGTTTTTTTAACACAAGATGCTGATAACAAAAAATCTCAGGGTCTTGAGTATATCCCAGCTAAAAAAACTACTTGGACTTGTTCATCTCTTTCTGAATATAAAAACGCATATTCTAGTCCTGAATTACAAAAAATATACGATGCGTTAAAGACAGTTCTTAAACCTGAAAATATAAAAGATTATACTGAGTTAACTAAAACACAAGCATTACAACAAGGTTTTTATTTACAATCTTTAGATGATATTTATACCGCTAATAAACAAGCTTTAGACAGTATTGCTAAAGATGTTAAATGGCAATTTAAAATTTCTAATAAACCTTTTTACTTTTGGAGAAAAGGAACAACGGTTGATTTGAAACAAGATATATCAGCATCAATTGTTTCAGATATGGAAACTATTGGAGCAACACCCGGTAAATGCTCAACTCTTGAAAAAGAAAGAGGAACTTGTTTTGATATTGATTTAAATCAAATGTATCCTGGTGAATTTCAAGGACCAAAATATTACCACTACAACGCAACAAACGCTGTGGAGGCTAGAACAAAACTTAAATCAATTAGAAAAGAAACTGCGGATTCATACGGTAAAAGAGATTGTAAAAAGGTATTTAGAGAATATGTTGATTTAATTAGAACATGTGGTCAAGGACAATCTCAAAATGAAATTAATATGTTTAAACCGGCGGTTCAAGCTTGTATTAACACACAAAGAGATAAGTTTCCTGATGAGGTTAAAATTATTAATAACCCAATCAAAGGTAAGCATACGACAATGAGTTGTACTAAAGATTTTAGATTAACTCAAACTGAATCACAATCAAGATTGAAAAATATTATTAGAGAAAACTTAATTAAATTAAGCATCCGTAAAGGATTAATCTAATAAGGATACCATTTGGAGTAGTATCCAAAGTGGGATAAACCAATTAAAAGAAAGGGGGTATTCCAAATCTACAGGAAGATGTCGAAAGACATCTTTTTGTTTAGAAGAAGTTTTTTTGGAATTCGTTCCAAACTGATTCGATATTAGGATTAATAACGTCCGAAAAGAAAGATGGTTCAAATGGTTTTTGAATCATTTTCATACCTGCTTCAGATGGTGTTTTATCTCCCTTAACTTTATTACAATGAGAACAACAAGTAACTAAATTTACCCATGTGTTTTTTCCACCTTTTGATTTAGGAATTACATGGTCAATTGTTAATGTTTTGTTACTACCACAATAGACACATTTATATCCGTCTCTTCTAAAAATACGATGTCTATTAATTTTAAGTTTGTGAATACGGTATTTTACATAATTTAGAAGGCGTATTATTAATGGGCGAGAATATTCTTTCGTTTCTGTAACGATAGGTTTTTCACCTGACTTTAATATTTCAGCCTTTCCTTTAACCACTAAATTAAACCCCCTGTAAACAGAGGTGACATTAAGTGGGGTGTAGTCGGCATTTAAAACTAAAACTTTGTCCATTATAAAAATAATAATAATAAAAAAGTTTAAAAACAAATTTGATTTTATATGTTAATCATTTTATACTTATAAAAAAAAGTTATGTTTGTAATTATTAAACACATTAAAAATTTACAGGGGGTTGAAATGCCTGTAATCATTTTAAATATTCATGATGAGATATTAGAATTTGATACTTATGAAGAAGCGGAAATAACAAAAGAGTTATTTGTGAAAAATTCTGATTCAGGACATAGATATACTGTAAAGAAACTTTGATATTGTCACAAATTTAATCTATATTTGTGACAGATAAATGCCTCCATAGCTCAGCTGGATAGAGCAACAACCTTCTAAGTTGTGGGTCACACGTTCGAATCGTGTTGGGGGTACAATAAAAGAGAAATTAATTTTTCTCTTTTTTTTTGGTGGATTGAGAAAAAGTTGTATATTTGTAATCTAATCAACAAACAAATAAACTATGAAAACACTTATCAAATACGCTTTAATCATCTGTGGTTTAATCTTCATTGTAAACAGAGGTTCGGATTTTTTAGGTGGATTAACTGACATCAATCCCAAAGATGTTAAAGATAAAATTGATGGTTTATTAAGTGCAAACCAAGAAAGTTCATCTGTTGGAAAAATTGGGAGTGGTACTATTCACATTGTTGGTTTGGGTGAATATAATCAATCAGATTTGGTTAAAGCTAAAAAATACGTTGAGGAGTTCTATGGTTTTAGTTGTGTTGTTGATGGTGGTGTACCGACTAAACCCTCAATGTATATTGAGAACTCAATCACTTTGAATGTTACACAGTGTCTTGGTGAACTTAGTGTACCTGGTCAAAAAACAATCTATGTGACAAAAGAATCCCTATATTCAAAAGAATGGGGTATGTTGAGAGGTATGACACACATGAGAGGTAATACTGTGGTTGTTAAAGGTGGAGAACACTTACAAGAAACTGTTATTCACGAACTTGGTCACACTTTAGGATTGGGTCACTGTGATAATAAACAATGTATCATGGCAGTTCATAATGACGCAGAAGATACAGGACAATTTTGTTCAAAATGTAAGAATCAATTAAAAAACCAATAAAATATATGCCGAATATTACAGCTTATAATGTTGATGTTGATGTAGACATTGATATTGACGATTTCTTATCCGAGTGTTCAAGTAGAGAGATTAACGAATTAGTTAAAGCCCTTACTGAAGACGGATACTTAGTTAAAAACCCACTTGTACTTGACCCAAATAATAAGTTAAGTAAAATGGAAGAAGAGTTTTTAAATAAACTCCATATTTTGTCAACCAAGTATTACTCAATGAGTGATGAAGAACTTGAAATGATTGAAAAACTTTTTGAAAAATACCGATAATTTATTTGGTAATTTAAGATAAAATATCTATATTTGTAAAAGAAATGAAAACACCAAAAATGAATATTATGAGTAAGAAAGACAAAAAACAAAACGCTGAATTGATTGAGAAATTGAATGAAATCCAATCACAATTAAATGAGGTTAAATCTGAGGCAGGTTTCGTAGTTGAAGATGCGGACATTGTATTTACAAGAGAACAATTAGAAAACTTCTTGGTTGAATACACCACCAAAATAAACGAACTTATCTTTGATGAGATGTATAATTCACTTGAACACGAAAATGTTGTTACATTTGACGTAGATGGTAATACAATTATACCAACCATTGATGAAGAATTGTTAAAAGATGCTTTCAATGAAGCAACCTACAATGTTGAAACCAATGTGATAATGGATTTTGCTGACGAAGTAATGTCTGAGGTCGGAGTAATCTAATTTGCAAAGAAGACCCCACAATACCGATTTATCTACGGTTGGACAGTGTGAACCTGGCGGGAAGGCTCCAAGGCTATGGGGGAGGCTACACAAACTTAAATCAGATACCCCAATTATGGATGGAAGGGGTGAGGGGCCTTAAATGGTTGTAATACAATCCACAAGTTGTAGAAATACTGGACAATTCTACAATACACACTCTTCTTACGAGTGAGACCATCCATGTAACTTTGGGGGTATGGAGAAGATGTCCTGAGGGTAGCACCTAATCGTTAATTGTAAGGCTTGAGGTCCGAAAGGATATCCAAATCCACAAGCACGATGGTGTAAGAGTAGAGGTCTTCGGTGGATGGTTACTACGGTCCCACTCTCTTGGGGTATATCCGAAGAAATACTATTGATGGTAAATACTAAAACCAAAGGTCGTCTCGTGAAATACCACACGGACAGGGAAGGCGACCTTTAACTTTTTAAACAGATGAAATATAAAATATCAATATTCGGTAAGGGTTCAGAAACTTATGTTTTCCCAATCAGTGAGGAACAGAAACAAAAGTTTGTGGATATGAATATAGAAAATTCTAGTTTATTGTTAGATGATGTTCTACCTGTTTTAGGTATTGAATATTTGAGTGATGGTGATATTTCATTTTTAGGAGCATATGCCGACCCTGAATTATATCAGATACAAGTTGAAAATGAGAGTGGTGAGGTTATTTGGGAAAGTTCAGAGTCATTTTACCCTGATGATAATGATTTCCAATGTGTTTATGATGATGACAACTTCCTTTTAGTTGAAGACTATTGTAAAGGTACTTTCTTTACCTATGAGTTAGAGTTAGATGAAGATTTTAATCATGGACTTATTAACTTAATTGTGAAAGAAATTGGTGAGAAAGTTGAGTTATTAACAGGAATTACCTACAATGGTAATGATATTGAAGAAAATAAAGATTTTGGTGATACTTGGAGTAAAGGGATTTATTACCATTTAGTATAACCTTATTATATGAAGAAGTAGCTCAGAAGGTAGAGCATAGGTTTGAAACACCTTGTGCCACGTGGTTCGAATCCCGTCTTCTTCACAAATGGTTGGATGGTGGAATAGGTAGACACGCAAGACTTAAAATCTTGTGGACATTGTGTCCGTGCGGGTTCGATTCCCGCTCCGACTACTAAATTTAGCGCCCTTAGCTCATTAGGTTAGAGCAGCTGACTCATAATCAGCGGGTGACAGGTTCGATTCCTGTAGGGCGCACTAAAAAAAATAAATAAATTTTTTGTAATTCAAATTATTTGATTATCTTTGTACTCACAAAACAATAAACACTATGAACATACAAGATTTAAAAACAACAGTACCAGCACTTTTCCAAACAGAAAAACTTTCAAAATTGTCTGACCGTTACACAATGGTTCCAACCATTGAAGTAGTTGACAAATTTATCCAAAATGGATGGGAAGTAAGTACAGCTAAACAAGTGGGTAAGGGTTTATTCGGTAAACACCAAGTACGTCTTCGTAATTCAGAATTACCACAAGTTGGAGATTCATTACTTGAGGCGGTAATCACTAACTCACACAACGGGACATCAACCCTTCAAATCGGAGCAGGATTGTATCGTTTAGTATGTTCAAATGGTTTGACAGTTCCTGTATCAACCTTTGGGGATATGAGACAGTCTCACTTGAACTTGAGTATGAACGATGTTGAGATGATTACCGAGCAGTTTGTATTGAACACTCCAAAAATTCAAAAGTCAGTTGACCGTATGATGGAAGTGAGAATGGATACTGAAAAAAAGGTTGACTTCGTATCTAAAGCGGTGGGTATCCGTTGGAAAAACACCGAAGATATCTCAACTTTGACTTTGGAGACAATCATCAACCCACTTCGTGACGGTGATGAGGATGATAACCTATGGAATACCTTCAATATCGTTCAAGAGAAGTTAATTCGTGGGGGATTCATCAAACAACAAGGTCGTAATGTTCGTACTGTAAAGGGTATTCAATCCTTAAACATGGATAACATGATTAACACCAAACTTTGGGAACTTGCTGAAACATACGTTTAAAAAAACTTGACATAACCGAAATTTATATTACTTTTGTAAAACAATCATATATTTAATTAGAAACAATGAAACAGAACTCAACACATAACGTAAGTAATCTCCCGACAAACGTGGGCCAATCATGGTTTACGATTAAGGGGCAGGATTGCCGTAAGTTCAGGGTTCTTAATAAGATGTAATTGTATCATCAAATATATAAGGAAACCCTGGACTACAAAAAGTTCAGGGTTTTTTTTTGGTGTTACAAATAATGTTCTTTGACATATTGGGAAAAATGGTGATGTAGCTCAGAGGTGGAGCATCTGACTGTTAATCAGAGGGTCGGGATTTCGAAATTCCCCATCACCGCAATTTTAATGACTTCGTAGCTCAGCTGGTTTAGAGCACCTCACTTTTAATGAGGGAGTCGTGGGTTCGAGTCCCACCGGAGTCACTTATACACGTCAGTGGCAGAATGGTTATGCAACGGTCTCCAAAACCGTGAACATGTTCTATGGGGGTTCGAGTCCTTCCTGGCGTGCAACAAGCCTCTATAGTTAAAAGGTATAACGATTGATTTGTAATCAATTGTTCTTGGTTCGATTCCGAGTAGAGGCTCTAACATTCTCACGTAGCTCAGTTGGCTTAGAGCATTTGACTGATATTCAAAAGGTCGTTGGTTCGATTCCAACCGTGAGAACTTAATTCGAGATGTAGCTCAGTTGGTTTAGAGTACTTGGTTTGGGACCAAGGGGTCGCTGGTTCGAGTCCAGTCATCTCGACTATAACTTTTTAGTTCAGTTAATAATACTTAAATTCAAATTAGGTAAATTAATTTTTTTTTATTAGATTTGTAATATTATTGATTTAAAAAAACAAATATGGAATGGTTTGATAATCAAATATTCATCTCAATGGTTAAAAATAATTTACCCAGATTATTTAAAAAGGCTGAAATTGAAAGTATGAGAGGGGGTAAGATAGGTATGGAAGTTGGGGTGTTAAGGGAGCGTATTTTGATTGCGTTATTACTTAAATCATTTGGGGAGGAAAATGTGAAATTTGATTTTTCATCAACTGACAACTCAAAAGACACTCAAGTATTTGATGATATTCTATCAATTAAAACTTTTATGAATAATGGGTATGGTGGTGTAAAAGTTTTTTGGGCATCTGATAATAAAACAGTAAAAAATGCCGTTGATAACTACATTCCACAAAACCACATTTTAATTTCCAATATTAATTGGGGTACAAAAAATGGAGGATTGTATTTGATTAGTTTAAACACACAATTAAAAATTTTTAATACTATTGGTGTTGAAAATTATCTAAAAATAAATAATGGTAATAATAGAGGTATATCAATTCAAACAGAAGTATTGAAAACTTTATTATCTCACCAAGAAACAAAACATATTACTGTTGATTGGGTTGAACCTAACCTCAATTATAACATATATGAAAGATGGATAAACGAAATGAACTAAAATATCTATAAACTATATGTTTATTCCAATAGTTTAATGGTACCATAGCTCAGTTGGTAGAGCAAAGGACTGAAAATCCTTGTGTCGGTGGTTCGAATCCACCTGGTACCACGAGGTCCTGAATTAACAGGACAACCCTCACCTCCGATATGGCAGTCGGTCCGTTAATCCGACGAAGATGGGGTTTTTAAAAAGTGTCTCGGTACGCTCTGACGAAAGTCAACGACGAGGTCTCGGTGGACAGAAGGCCTCTGATTCCACCCAAACTGCAGGTGTCGTATAATGGCTTATTACTTTAGTCTTCCAAACTGAAGATGCGAGTTCGATTCTCGCCACCTGCTCAATTTTTTGGGACATTAGTAGAGTTGGTCACAATGCCACCCTGTCACGGTGGAGGTCACGGGTTCGAATCCCGTATGTCCCGCCAAAGAGGAATAACTTGCGTAGGTGCCTCAGGGGACTGCAGCCCCACTACGCTCCATATTGTCCTGTAGTGAAATGGCATCACACAACATTTTGGATGTTGTATTTCTGGTTCGAGTCCAGACGGGATAACTATTTTTTGTTTTATTAATAAATTTACCTTACATTTGTCCTATGAAAAAAGAATTTGTTACATACGAAATTGCTTTGGAACTCAAAGAACTTGGATTTAATGAACCTTGTTTTGGCAGATATGACGGAAGAGGTAAAAACAAAGGTAAAATTTGGTATGAAATGCCAAATTCAGGACAAGATTCTATTGCTATTGGAGATGTATTATCACCACTCTACCAACAGGTATTCAGATGGTTTGAAGAGAAGTATTCATACTTTGTGGATGTTAAAACTGACACCACACCGAATGAGATTTTGGGATTTGATTATTATATCAAGAGTTGGAAGTTTGCACCAAAATATTTTAATTTCTTCAAAGAAAAGGGGGAAGGTAACATTAAGGTTATCAAGATAATGATTGAGATGGTGAAGAAAGAGAAACAAAAGGAAGCTCTTATTGAGTTGATGGATAATGATAAAGATTTAGATAAATAATATGACACAGAAACAACAAGATGCAATTGATAACATAATGGACTACTTCAAGTTTGAACAAGTCCGAAAAGTAATGGAAGTGTTGAATTGGGAGTGGGCGGCTTCTGACGAAGGTATTCCAACTGTTCCTGAATTGAGACAAGAAGCGAGACGATTATTAAAGATGGCGTTTGAAGAGAAAACAGACGTATCAACAGGTGGGTTCCACGTAAGATATGAATCGGACGCTGATGGTTGCGAGTTTATTCAATTAATCTTTGCGGTTGAAGAATGGTACGAAGATGTGGAAAAAGATTTATCAGAATAAGAAAAATATGGCATCAGGCATTGTAATTGGAATCTTCATAGGATGGTTAATATGGGGAAGAGAAGAATAAAAAAAGATTTGGTAGATTGAAAAACTTACCATATCTTTGTCGGAGTCA
>Ga0315909_10002020_pt1 | contig 26667 bp, 13 predicted proteins | sample LakEriMetagenome_11_FD_203527 | JGI IMG/M metagenome (GOLD analysis project Ga0315909, IMG submission 203527) | Freshwater fungal communities from buoy surface, Lake Erie, Ohio, United States - Buoy 2 MA125 | ecosystem: Environmental > Aquatic > Freshwater > Lake | place: USA: Lake Erie, Ohio...
TTCCACTTGAACCTGATGACCCTGAAGTTCCTGATGATCCACTACTTCCTGAGGTTCCACTTGAACCTGATGACCCTGAAGTTCCAGAAGAACCACTACTTCCTGAGGTTCCACTTGAACCTGATGACCCCGAAGTTCCTGATGATCCACTACTTCCTGAGGTTCCACTTGAACCTGATGACCCTGAAGTTCCTGATGATCCACTACTTCCTGAGGTTCCACTTGAACCTGATGACCCTGAAGTTCCTGATGATCCACTACTTCCTGAGGTTCCACTTGAACCTGATGACCCTGAAGTTCCAGAAGAACCACTACTTCCTGAGGTTCCACTTGAACCTGATGACCCTGAAGTTCCAGAAGAACCACTACTTCCTGAGGTTCCACTTGAACCTGATGACCCCGAAGTACCTGATGAACCACTACTTCCTGAAGTTCCACCTCCAACAATTAATGAACCTGTTATCCAAGTACCTGAACTTGCACCATTTATATCTTGTGATATAGGATTACCTGTATATACAGTCACTTCGATATAATCTGTACTACCATTAAAATACACAATAATGTCAATTTCTTGACCATATCCCGCACCTGTTACTATTTGAGTTTGTTGGATAGCTACTTGGGTAGAACCATTTTTTCTAACCTGTACATTTGTTTGTTGATTGGTTACTGTACCAGCATCCCACCATACTGCGACTTGAATATTATAATAACCTGGAATTGTTGGTTGAAATTTATTTGATGTGATCCACCCTTGAGGATCAAATTCATCAACAAATGTCACAACAGTATCAGATCCATTTGGAATAGTTTGAGAACTACCACCTTTAACACCTTTAGCTACATAATCAGAGGCGACTAAACCTGTAGGTGAGGTTCCTGAAGTACCAGAAGTACCAGATGATCCACTTGATCCTGAAGTTCCAGAAGAACCACTTGATCCTGAAGTTCCACTTGACCCCGAAGACCCTGAAGTTCCAGAAGAACCACTACTTCCCGAAGTTCCACTTGACCCCGAAGACCCTGATGTCCCTGAAGAACCACTACTTCCCGAAGTTCCACTTGATCCCGAAGACCCTGATGTCCCTGAAGAACCACTACTTCCCGAAGTTCCACTTGATCCCGAAGACCCTGAAGTTCCTGATGAACCACTACTTCCTGAAGTTCCGCTAGATCCAGAAGACCCTGAAGTTCCTGATGAACCACTGCTTCCTGAAGTTCCACTTGAACCTGACGATCCCGAAGTTCCTGATGAACCACTACTTCCTGAAGTTCCACTAGATCCTGATCCACTTCCACCACCTGTGGTTTTAAGTACTAAATCAGAATTAGTTATACCAGTATAGTACCAATATTCTGCAATACCATCTGTAGCACCAGTATAACGTCCCCCTGAAAACGAAGTGGTTCCCGATAAAATACCAACTGTTAATCCAACAACTCTGAAAGCAATACTAATACTATCATTAGCCTCAGTGGTTGAGGTATAGGGCCCATATCTATTATCTAAGATTTTTGGAGCTAAAGGATTTTGGTTATCGTTAATCTGAATTGCCATTATAAATAAATATCAAAATAAACCAGTTCCAACTTGGACTGAAGATAATATTGTCGCATAATTACCCAAATAAATGTCAAAAGTGGCACCTGACCATAATGATGTTGGACTGTTAACTGTAGCCTGAACTGCAGTATCAAATAAACTACCTGAACCCATAGTACCTTTGTTATCGGCCGCAACATACCATTGTGTTTTATCACCATAAGTAGCCAAATGAGCAAACCAAAGGAATTCCGTAGTTGCATTGTAAGCAATTGTCAAATTGCCACTTGCCGAGGCCAAAACCTTATTTGATGTATTACCCGAAATTGCTGTTTGAACAGTCGCCACGGTTGGTTCTGTTGCTGATTTACCCCAAAAATATGGAAAAATTCCAGTTATTGTAGATGTGGAAGTTTCGAAGGTATTTGCGGATAATTGTGGAGCACTCGTACTTCTAACGGCTGGTGTTCTTGTGTCGGTAACTCCCTTATTATTCAACTTGGGAAGTCCTGAAGCATAGTTCCCTGAAGCTTTATAAGTAGTAGTTGAAGTAGTTGAACCAGTTGGAATAACATATGATTCCACATATGAGTGTGTAAAAGCACTGTTTGGATTATTGGGGTCTGTATAACCAAATTGTGAGGCAATATTACCCGCAGCACTTGCAGTAGGTGATGATGTTGAACTAATCTGTGACGAATTTCTCGATATATTTAAGAACGAGAAATTTCCTGCATCATTCTTCGTTCCTGTAACTGTAATGGTCTGACTAAAAGTACTACCAACCTCTACTGTTGCAGTACTTACATTAAACGTAATGGTTGGAATCGTATATGTTGGTAACGCAGTAGGAAACAATATATCATCAAATAGTCCGACTAAAGTTTTACCTGTTAAAGAAGAAACTAATGTACCTGATGATAATCCACCCACCGTTGATGTCATCGCTAAACTACCATCCAAAAGTGTATTATATGTCGTAAATAAAGTATTGTTTGTAAGACCCAACCCTGTATTTGCCGAAACAGAAATTGTGGTACCTGAACTAAATCCTGTTATATTGATATTCTCACCTAAATTATTTGTGAGTGTAAGTGTTGTTGATCCGCTTGAGTATGTACCACCTGTAATTTCAGTGAATCCTGTAATTCTTATATCTTTAGTAGAATCCTGATTTTGTATCAGAAGAGTACCACTCGAGTCGTATGTTACACTTCCACCTGTGTACCCTTGAATAACTGTGAAATTTATTAAGGCGGTTTGACCTGTAATAAATAAGTTATTTTTTGTAGAAGAACTTAGTGATTTGAATCCATCACTTGTTGCTTTACTCAAATTAAAAGTATAAACATCGCCCGATTGCGTTACACCTGTGACAATTCTTTCAACTTCAAAATTATTATAACTTATTTTTAAACTCGTAATCGTACCACCAGTAAAGGTATCAGAAAAGTCAACTCCAAGATTATCAGTTTTATAAAGTTTGATTTGAGTGACCTCATTTACTCTACTGTTGTTATAATAGGTTTCACCACTTGTTGAAGGTGTTGGTGAAGTTGTAAATCCTGAAATTGTGGATCGGTAACCATCACCTGTGGGTAAATTTTTATATGCCGCACCGCCAGGTGTGTAATCGAGTTGAACCAAAGAAACACAAAATCTGACACCTAATTTACTCCAAAGATTACAAATACCTGTGGTATTTGGGTTTGATATATAATTTGGGTCATCCAATATTATACCTATAAAACCATAAACGTCATTACCTTCATCAGAACCAATTAAAACTGCCGGTGCCAAAACTTGAACATAAAAAAAGTAATCAGGTATCCAGTTGTTGAAATCATCCTGACAACTTACATAGAGGATCGATCCATAAGCCAATGTTTGGATCATATCCAAAAGATCATAACCTTCTAAGTCATATCTCGAAATATAAAATGAGGTATTGTTTGGGGAACCAAGTGTACAAAGTGGAGCACTAGTAGTTATGTTTGGACCAAAACCTGACATTGCACCAACACCATCAGCACTACTCAAGGTTCCACCACCAGCCACATCAATACCCTGTGGAGGATAACTTGAACTTGTCGTGTCTCCTGTACCAACATACTGTCTATAATATCCTGAAGAATATAATGGACCATAGATAGGATTATTTTCTTGACCGCATCTACCACTTGTACCACTTGTACCGCTCGTTCCCGGTGTTGAACTTGGACATCTGAAAAAATCAAAACTTAAACATATTTCTGTTCGATCGGTATAAGTAGTAAAAGTCGGATCATCTATAAGGGGATTTGCCCATGTGGTTGATGCGACAAATTTTAGGAATCCATCCGCGCTTTCATAAGTACTTGATGCGCTATCAAAATCAAAAACCAAATATTGATCTTCTGAATTTGGATTCGAAACAGTTAAATGACAACAAAAACCACCATATACTAATTTGAAAAAGTAATCACTCCATATATTAGTTGGACCTGTGTTAGCCGTAAAACTAATGTAAATTTCTGTTGCAGAATTCAAGTTGGAATTATTGAACCTAACTTCATATTGTGCAATACCTGTGGATGTGATATTTGAGTCATAAATCCATTTATAACATGACCCCAAACCATCAGCCCCAGATGTACCACTTGATCCTGAAGTTCCCGATGAACCACTACTTCCAGATGTTCCACTCGAACCTGAAGTACCACTTGATCCTGAAGAACCTGATGTACCAGATGAACCACTACTTCCTGAAGTTCCGCTTGATCCCGAAGACCCTGAAGTCCCCGAAGAACCACTACTTCCTGAAGTACCACTTGATCCCGCAGACCCTGATGTACCAGATGAACCACTACTTCCTGAAGTACCACTTGATCCCGCAGACCCTGATGTACCAGATGAACCACTACTTCCTGAAGTTCCACTTGATCCTGAAGAACCTGAAGTTCCGCTTGATCCCGCAGACCCTGATGTACCAGATGAACCACTACTTCCTGAAGTACCACTTGATCCTGAAGAACCTGATGTACCAGATGAACCACTACTTCCCGAAGTTCCACTTGATCCCGCAGACCCTGATGTACCAGATGAACCACTACTTCCTGAAGTTCCACTTGATCCTGAAGAACCTGATGTTCCTGATGATCCACTACTTCCTGAAGTACCACTCGACCCTGAAGATCCTGAAGTACCACTTGATCCCGAAGACCCTGAAGTCCCCGAAGAACCACTACTTCCTGAAGTGCCACTTGATCCTGATTTGCCACTACTTCCGGATGTTCCGCTCGAACCTGAAGTACCTGATGATCCACTACTTCCTGATGTCCCACTAGAACCCGATTGACCACTTCCTCCACCTCCACTACCAACGGTCCACATTCCAATACCGACATATTCAACAAAAACACTTTCTGATCCTTGTCCACTGAAAATAAATGAAGGGTTACCATCTATTGTGTCAGTTGTTTGTGCAGAAATAGTAATATTATTACCACCAGGGGTTATTGTTTGAGATGTATCAACAATCAAAAGCCTCCAACCAAATCCTACAGCATTTTCCCCGAATGTATCAATTTGAGGTAATATAATAGTAATATCATCACCAATCGCAGACAAATTAACATTAATAACTTGGTCAAACTGACTTGCAGTGTAAGAAGTACCCGAGTTTAATGTGATTTGATTACGAAATTGAGCCATTTTTTAATTATATATATTTGTTAATTACAATTTATTTGGTGTAATAGGAACTCCTTGTTCTAAAACACCAAAACTATAATTAATAATAGTATCAGCTGGATTAATGTAACCATTTGTTATACTTCTCTCCCTGACCTCGATTCTACAATTATTCAGTGAATTTGTATTGATTATATAATTATTACTACTTCCTGATGTAACATAGATGTCAGCACCATCAAAAACATAAGTTGATCCTGTGGATCCAAAATTGAATATACTTCTATCATCGGTTGAATCATACGGAGCGTAATACCAATCTCCTCTTACAATAGCAACACTTTGACCACTCAAAACTACTGGTTCGTATCCAACATTATTTTGATTCCTAAGAATCGTAATATTGGTGTCATGTTTGAATTCAAATAATTTTTGTTCGGTACCACCAGACATTCTGAGTAGTCCATGATTCAAGTCGTTTATTTTAACTTCTCCCTCGAAGATGGTTGAGGTTAATTTGTCAGATCCAACTGGATAGTAAAAAACGTATCCAACATTATACCTGAAATTAGCATCGATTCTTTCAACTTGAATTCTTGCTATTTCACCATGATTCAACCGAATTACATTCACATAGTGTAAAAATCCGGCAGGACCTGCAGTTGCTGAAATTGTACCATATCCACTTATTGTCGGTCTTGAACCCGCCATTATGAATAGATAATCAGGATTATTGGGATCGGTTGATGCAGTAGATGAATTATCTTTAATAATGACTCCATCTTCCATATATAAATTAACATTCACGAGTGAAGCAGTTCCACCAGTAAATCCAACTCTGATTGGATCTGTTGCCGAAACATCATAAAGACCCGCAAAAACATGGATTGTCAAATCACCAATTGTATAATGATCTTCGATATAATCAACCGCCGCTTGTATTGTTTGGAAAGGTGGATTCAATATACCACCATATGGAGTAACATCTGAAGCAACTACATCATCTCCATTTGGATCAACAAACAATGTTTTTTGGAATATAAACTCAGCTTGATTTGTTATTAATTCATAACAAGTTAAAGATTGATTAACAAGACCTGCGGTATACCCATCATTCAATACTAATTCAACCAAAACTTGAATGTTTGGTGAGGCACCGTCAGGATCGTATGATATAACAGTACCTAATACTTGAACGTTCGGATTAGGTGTATATATAATTTTAATATCATCACCAGCTTGGATGCCTAATCCAGGAGGTAATGTAAATGTGAGTGTATCTCCTGTAGTTACAGATGTGAAATTTATTGTAATAGCACTTATATTACTACAAACGGTAGTACCTGTTGTGTTTACAGTTGAAAGTGGATGAATTGTAACACAAAGAATATCGTTGTTCGTGGGAGTTCCCGCACCTAAGGCACTAGAAGAATAGGTATTATCAACGATTTTGAAAATGGTCTGAGTTGCTATTTGAGTATATAGATTACCTTGGAATCCCATATAATAATCGGGATCATTAGTTTTGGTAATTAAGAAATAAGCAGAAGTAATACCACTCAAATAATTGGTATAATTATTTCCTGGATATCCTGTATAAGATAAACCAAGAAAATTTGAGAATACTGTACTTGCAGTGAATGATCCTGTTGCGGTCATCAAAGTCTGAGACGGAACTAAATATGATAAACCTTGAGCAGACCACTTATATTGTAATTGACAATTTGCATCTTTACCATTCTGAGATGCGTTTATACAGAATCTTTCATCAATTGCTGGTTCGGTACCGTAAGAAATAACACTACCATTTATTGTAAAATCACCACCAGCTAAAGCATTTACTGCAGTCACTTCGAATATTAAGAAATTGTCAGGATTGGTTATACTGACAAAATGAAGTGTGAATGGTACTGTATATCCAGTCAATAAACTATGTGGTGGTACACCTGCTAATGGGTCATTTGAAATTAAAATTGTATTAGCTCCACTCCAAGAGTTAGGTGTGATAGTAAAATGTCCATCGGAAGGATAAATTGGGGTAGTGCTTCTACCACTGTATTCCAATTCGAAGTCACATCCACTAACACCTGAAGTTCCACTTGACCCAGATGAACCTGAAGTTCCCGATGAACCACTACTTCCTGAAGTTCCACTAGAACCTGAAGTACCAGATGAACCACTACTACCTGAAGTTCCACTTGACCCTGATGAACCTGAAGTCCCCGATGAACCTGATGTCCCTGAGGATCCACTACTACCTGATGTTCCACTTGATCCTGATGAACCTGATGTCCCTGAAGATCCACTACTTCCTGATGTTCCACTTGATCCTGAAGAACCTGAAGTTCCAGATGAACCACTACTTCCTGAAGTACCACTCGATCCTGAAGAACCTGAAGTCCCTGATGAACCACTACTTCCCGAAGTTCCACTAGATCCCGAAGACCCTGAGGTTCCTGATGAACCACTACTTCCTGAAGTACCACTTGACCCTGAAGTACCAAAATTTCCACTTACCCCTGACGTACCACTTGATCCAGATGTTCCACTACTTCCTGATGTTCCACTTGATCCAGATGTTCCACTACTTCCAGATGTTCCACTTGATCCATAGACCCCATCACAAACTTTCAAAATACAATATTCGGTACCCGTATTGAATGAAGTGTAAGATCCCGAATAATTAACCTTTACAAATCTCACATAAGTAGAAAATGCCGAGAAACCTGAGAAATTCACCTGAATCATTTCTTCAGGATTTTCAGTTTCAGAAATATATAATGTACCTATTTCACAATTTACTTTAGTAAGATAACTACCAATATTTATTCCATCGTAAGTTTGATTACCTATATAGATGTAGGTTGAGGATCCAATATTTGACTGATCGGAATTAATTGTAGCAGCAGAACCTGATACCGTTGCAGTACCACCTGTATATTTTAGACAAGGAGCACTATTTCCCGACGTTCCACTTGATCCTGAAGTACCACTGGAACCTGAAGATCCTGAAGTACCACTTGAACCTGAAGATCCTGAAGTACCACTTGAACCTGAAGATCCTGAAGTACCACTTGAACCTGAAGATCCTGAAGTACCACTTGAACCTGAAGATCCTGAAGTACCACTCGACCCTGAAGATCCTGAAGTACCACTCGACCCTGAAGATCCTGAAGTACCACTCGACCCTGAAGATCCTGAAGTACCACTTGATCCAGATGAACCTGATGTGCCGCTTGATCCACTACTTCCCGATGTTCCACTTGATCCCGAAGAACCTGATGTACCGCTAGATCCGCTACTTCCTGATGTCCCACTTGATCCTGAAGATCCTGAAGTACCACTTGATCCAGATGAACCTGATGTACCGCTAGATCCACTACTTCCTGATGTTCCACTTGATCCTGAGGATCCTGATGTTCCACTTGATCCTGAGGATCCTGATGTTCCACTTGATCCTGAGGATCCTGATGTTCCACTAGATCCTGATGAACCTGATGTTCCACTTGACCCAGAAGATCCTGATGTACCACTTGAACCTGAAGATCCTGATGTACCACTTGACCCTGAAGATCCTGATGTACCACTTGACCCTGAAGATCCTGATGTACCACTTGACCCGCTAGATCCTGAAGTTCCACTAGATCCTGAAGTACCACTAGATCCTGAAGTACCACTAGATCCTGAAGTACCACTAGATCCACTAGAGCCTGAAGTACCACTTGACCCACTAGAACCTGAAGTACCACTTGACCCACTAGAACCTGAAGTTCCGGAAGAACCACTACTTCCTGAAGTACCTGATGAACCGCTACTTCCTGAAGTACCTGATGAACCGCTACTTCCCGATGTACCAGATGAACCACTACTTCCTGAAGTTCCGCTAGATCCAGAAGACCCTGATGTACCACTGCTTCCTGAAGTTCCGCTAGACCCAGAAGAACCTGAAGTACCACTACTTCCAGATGTTCCACTTGATCCAGATGTACCGCTTGTTCCTGAACAAATCCCTAAACAAGTAACCGTCGCACCTCCATATGTTACAGTAGGTAATTCGGTAGCACAAATATCAATAGTGTAAGTACCACCACCAACCGGTGTTGATTCATCATTAGGACACTCCACATAAACATCCCAAGCAGTATTTGTAAGAGGAGCATATACCTCAACTAATGCAAAAGTTACATTTGATAAATTTTTATTAAATGAATCAGATCCATTTCCAGGCGATGTAACTGTTGGATAATTGTCAGGTGCGTGTGTTGGATCAGTAAAAGGATATATATTACCTGTTATTGGGTCTACTAACCCGTTTAATCCGTTAATAAAGGTCGATCTACTTCCTCCTCCATAATTGTATGCGTCAGCCCCTCTATATCCCGTATCAATTACAACTTGGTCATTGTAATAAACAATAAATCTATCAGGAATTGAGTATGCACTAAATAAGAAGTTGACATTACCAACACTGGTACCAAAATTATATGGTTGTATCGCAGGATAAGAATTAGTACCTGAATAACCTGCAGTATTATTACAGTCTACAATTGGTAATAAAGTGATGGTTTGAGTACCATTTGCACACAAACAATCAAGGTAACTAACTCCACTCGACCCTGAAGTACCATGAGTAATCTGATATTTGTAACAAGTCAATCCACTAGTTCCTGAGGTACCTGATGATCCACTACTTCCGGATGTACCTGATGAACCACTACTTCCTGACGTACCTGATGATCCGCTAGATCCTGATGTACCTGATGATCCACTACTTCCTGATGTACCTGACGATCCACTACTTCCTGATGTACCTGACGATCCACTACTTCCTGATGTTCCACTCGAACCTGACGTACCTGACGATCCACTACTTCCTGATGTTCCACTCGAACCTGAAGATCCTGATGTACCTGATGAACCACTACTTCCTGATGTTCCACTCGAACCTGAAGATCCTGATGTTCCACTCGAACCTGAAGATCCTGATGTTCCACTCGAACCTGAAGATCCTGATGTTCCACTCGAACCTGAAGATCCTGATGTTCCACTCGAACCCGAGGTTCCACTACTTCCAGAGGTTCCGCTTGAACCCGAAGTACCAGAAGATCCACTACTACCCGAAGTACCACTCGATCCTGCAGATCCTGATGTACCACTAGATCCCGATGAACCTGATGTACCAAAAACACCACTAACACCACTTGTACCTGATGAACCACTACTTCCTGAAGTACCACTTGATCCCGACGATCCTGAAGTACCACTTGATCCTGAAGTTCCAGATGACCCACTACTTCCTGATGTTCCACTTGACCCTGAAGAACCAGATGTTCCTGATGAACCACTACTTCCTGATGTTCCTGAAGACCCATTAGTACCTGATGTACCACTAGATCCCGATGAACCTGATGTACCCGCCTGACCTACAGAACCGGCTAAGTTGATACATAATCCATTTGTTGAAATTCCATCAACACTATCAATAACAGTTACAACCGCTTCGATAATCCCCGTTGAACCTGTATAGTCAATTGTCTCAAAGGAGATTTTGTTATTAACATTACCATCTTCCGTAATTATAAAGTTTTGACCTGTTGTATATGAAAAACCAGTACCAATATTAAAAAACCATACGTCACTAACTTGAAATAAATTAAAGTCAACGTTCGCACTGTATATGATGTTATCAGTAGATGCTGAGATACCACAGGCAGAATATCTATCACCGGACTTACCGCTTGTACCCGAAGTACCACTTGTACCTGATGATCCTGAGGTTCCACTAGATCCAGATGATCCTGAGGTTCCACTAGATCCAGATGATCCTGATGTTCCACTAGATCCAGATGATCCTGATGTTCCACTAGATCCAGATGATCCTGATGTTCCACTAGATCCAGACGATCCTGAGGTTCCACTAGATCCAGATGACCCTGATGTTCCACTAGATCCTGATTTACCACTCGATCCTGAAGTGCCAGATGATCCTGATGTACCACTTGATCCAGATGAACCCGAAGTACCACTAGATCCTGATGAACCTGATGTTCCACTTGATCCTGAAGATCCTGAAGTACCACTTGATCCTGATGAACCTGATGTACCGCTAGACCCACTACTCCCTGATGTTCCACTTGACCCTGAAGAACCCGAAGTACCACTAGATCCTGATGAACCTGATGTACCACTTGAACCTGAAGATCCTGATGTTCCACTTGACCCAGAAGAACCTGATGTGCCGCTAGATCCACTACTTCCTGATGTTCCACTTGAACCTGATGAACCTGATGTACCACTTGAACCTGATGAACCTGATGTTCCACTTGAACCTGATGAACCTGATGTTCCACTTGAACCTGAAGATCCTGATGTTCCACTAGATCCAGATGATCCTGATGTTCCACTAGATCCAGACGATCCTGAGGTTCCACTAGATCCAGATGATCCTGATGTTCCACTTGATCCACTTGATCCTGATGTTCCACTTGATCCTGATGTTCCACTTGATCCTGATGTTCCACTTGATCCACTTGACCCCGATGAACCTGATGTTCCACTTGACCCCGATGAACCTGATGTTCCACTTGACCCCGATGATCCTGATGTTCCACTTGACCCCGATGATCCTGATGTTCCACTTGATCCACTTGATCCTGATGTTCCACTTGACCCAGATGATCCTGATGTTCCACTTGACCCAGATGATCCTGATGTTCCACTTGACCCCGATGATCCTGATGTTCCACTTGACCCCGATGATCCTGATGTTCCACTTGATCCAGAAGTACCACTACTTCCCGAAGTACCAAAAGCACCGCTTACCCCCGAAGTACCACTTGACCCTGATGTACCTGAAGAACCACTACTACCTGAAGTACCACTAGATCCTGAAGTTCCTGAAGAACCACTACTACCTGAAGTACCACTAGATCCTGAAGATCCTGAAGTACCACTAGATCCCGAAGAACCCGAAGTTCCTGAAGAACCACTACTTCCTGAAGTACCGCTAGATCCTGAAGAACCTGAAGAACCTGAAGTACCGCTAGATCCCGATGATCCTGAAGTACCAGAAGATCCACTACTTCCTGAAGTACCAGAAGAACCACTACTTCCTGATGTTCCACTAGAACCTGAAGTACCAGAAGAACCACTACTTCCTGATGTTCCACTAGAACCTGAGGTACCAGAAGAACCACTACTTCCTGATGTTCCACTAGAACCTGAAGTACCAGAAGAACCACTACTTCCTGAAGTACCAGAAGAACCACTACTTCCTGATGTTCCACTAGAACCTGAAGTACCTGAAGATCCACTACTACCTGATGTACCACTTGATCCTGATGACCCCGATGTTCCACTAGACCCAGATGAACCCGAAGTTCCAGAAGATCCACTACTTCCCGATGTTCCGCTCGATCCTGATGAACCTGATGTTCCGCTTGATCCTGATGTACCCGAAGTCCCGCTAGACCCTGAAGTTCCGCTAGACCCTGAAGTCCCGCTAGATCCTGAGCTTCCACTTGTTCCTGCTTGCCCTATCGCACCTGATAAATTTATACAAAGTCCATTTGTAGATAATCCAATAGCACTTATTATTTGTGTAACGATACCTTGTAAAATACCAGTACTAGCAGTATAATCTATCGTCTCAAAGGAGATTTTGTTACCCGGTACTGAATCTTCCGTGAGTATAAAGTCTTGACCAGTTGTATATGAAAAACCGGTTCCAATATTAAAATACCATACTTGTGTTATGGTGAATGCACAAAAGTCAACATTCGCGCTGTAGACAATATTATTAGTTGATGCTGATACCCCACAAGCTGAATATAAATCACCAGATAATCCTGATGTACCCGAAGTTCCTGAGGTTCCACTTGACCCAGATGAACCTGATGTTCCACTTGACCCAGATGAACCTGAGGTTCCACTAGAACCTGAAGATCCTGATGTTCCACTAGATCCTGAAGATCCAGAAGTTCCTGATGAACCACTACTTCCTGAGGTTCCACTCGACCCTGATGATCCAGAAGAACCTGAAGTTCCACTTGACCCTGATGATCCCGAAGTTCCACTTGACCCTGAAGAACCTGAAGTTCCACTTGACCCTGAAGAACCTGAAGTTCCACTTGACCCTGAAGAACCTGAAGTTCCACTTGACCCTGAAGAACCTGAAGTACCACTAGATCCCGAAGAACCTGAGGTACCACTAGATCCTGAAGATCCCGAAGTTCCACTTGACCCTGAAGATCCCGAAGTTCCTGATGAACCACTACTTCCTGAAGTTCCACTTGACCCTGAAGAACCCGAAGTCCCTGATGAACCACTACTCCCTGACGTACCTGATGAACCACTACTTCCTGAAGTTCCACTTGACCCTGATGATCCCGAAGTTCCACTTGACCCTGAAGAACCTGAAGTTCCACTTGACCCTGAAGAACCTGAGGTTCCACTTGATCCAGATGATCCTGATGTTCCACTTGATCCAGATGATCCCGAAGTTCCTGATGAACCACTACTTCCTGATGTTCCACTTGATCCTGAAGAACCTGAAGATCCTGATGTTCCACTTGATCCTGAAGAACCTGATGTTCCTGAAGACCCACTACTTCCTGACGTTCCTGAAGATCCACTCGAACCTGAAGTACCACTTGATCCAGATGTTCCTGAACTTCCGTTATCACCACTTCTTGTAAAATCTATTACAAGAGCATCTAAATTAGTAAAAATGCTGTTTACAACTATAGGTGTAACACCAATTGTGTAAAAAACACCACTTGAGGTTACAGAAGTAACCTGGAATATATTAGTAGGTGAATTTATTGCAGAATTAGCTAATTGAATCGTTAAATAACCTTTGATCGGGTTATTTGCATCATCCCAAGTATCATACCATTGAGTTTCAGTTACAACACCAGCTGATTCATTATCGAACCAAATAGTAGTAATTAACGAACCTGTTGAATTATTGTATCTTATATATCCAGTTGGTAAATTTACAGGTGTTGATGTTGAACTACCATCGAATGTATATCTGACACCTCCTCTTAATCCTTGAGTTCCTGATGTCCCGCTAGTACCTGAACTTCCACTTGTACCCGAACTTCCTGAACTTCCAGATTGACCAATGGATCCTGATAAATTTACACAAAGTCCATTTGTTGATATGCCTTCAGCACTAATTATTTGTATTACTTCACCTTGTAAGATACCAGTACTCGCAGTATAATCGATCGCTTGGAATGCAATTTTATTATCGGGATTTGTATCTTCGGTGAGAACAAAGTCTTGACCAGTTGTATATGAAAATCCAGTTCCAATATTAAAATACCAAACTTGTGTTACAGTGAATGCACAAAAATCAACATTAGCACTATAGACAATATTATCCGTCGACGCTGAAACTCCACAAACTGAATATCTATCACCGGATAATCCCGATGTTCCTGACGTTCCATCAACACCTGAAATACCACTAGTTCCCGACGTTCCACTGCTTCCAGACGTTCCACTTGACCCTGCAGACCCCGAAGTCCCAGATGATCCACTACTTCCTGAAGTACCACTTGATCCTGCAGACCCCGAAGTTCCAGATGATCCACTACTTCCTGAAGTACCACTTGATCCTGAAGATCCTGAGGTTCCTGATGAACCACTACTTCCTGAAGTTCCACTCGATCCTGACGTACCTGATGAACCACTACTTCCTGATGTACCTGACGATCCACTACTTCCTGATGTACCTGACGATCCACTACTTCCTGACGTACCTGATGATCCACTCGATCCTGATGTACCTGATGACCCACTCGATCCTGACGTACCTGATGAACCACTACTTCCTGACGTACCTGATGAACCACTACTTCCTGATGTACCTGATGATCCACTACTTCCTGATGTACCTGATGATCCACTCGATCCTGACGTACCTGATGAACCACTACTTCCTGATGTACCTGATGATCCACTTGATCCTGATGTACCTGACGATCCACTACTTCCTGATGTACCTGACGATCCACTACTTCCTGACGTACCTGACGATCCACTACTTCCTGACGTACCTGACGATCCACTACTTCCTGACGTACCTGACGATCCACTACTTCCTGATGTACCATCAACACCTGAAATACCACTCGTCCCTGAAGTACCACTTGATCCCGAACTACCTGAAATTCCACTTGAACCAGAAGTACCACTTGAACCATCAGTTCCTGAAGTCCCACTAGATCCCGACGACCCTGAAGTACCACTTGAACCATCAGTTCCAGAAGTACCACTTGATCCTGACGATCCTGATGATCCACTACTACCAGAAGTACCACTAGATCCCGACGATCCAGAAGTACCACTAGATCCCGACGATCCAGAAGTACCACTAGATCCATCGGTTCCCGAAGTACCACTTGATCCTGATGTTCCTGATGTTCCACTACTACCTGATGTACCACTTGATCCAAGTGTTCCTCCCGTTATAGTTACAGTTACATTACCTCCACCATCATTTGTTACTGAAGCACCATCAAAGGTTATACCAGATACTGATGAAACTGTCGTAGTACCATCACTAACAGTTAGAGGTGGTGTACCCGAAGTTATACCTGTTACTGTAAAGGTACCACCTGTATTATTTGTAAATAATATTGTACTATTTAAGTTATCGTAAGTACCACCAGTTACAAATACATCAATATTGAATATTTTCCATCTAGCATTTTCTCTTGTAACACCACTAATACCTTCAATAGTTGATCCTGTCCATGCCGCAATAAAATCTCGACCAGCTTGGCTCCTCGCATTAACTATAGTGGTATAATCACTAATTGTTACCGCAGATGCACCAGTTAAACCTGAAAGGTTATTCCATAATGTTTCATAATCATCAATTGTGTATTGATATGTTTTTTGTGTTTCTTGAACAAAGGCTAACATACCCAACCTACGACGACCTGACGAAATATTATCAGAATTAAGAGTTATTGTATTAGAATCAAATGGGTCGACTGGGTCACCTATCGTTAGTCTTACAGGAATTGTATTACCTGTAAATTCTACAACACCCACAGTACCACTAGGTATTGTAAAAATAAGATCTTGTATATTATATACCTCCATAAAACCACCGATCTCCAACACACTAAAGTTTGTACCATAAGTTACATTTCTTGGTACAGAATCTGGTCCTGATAATTGTGTTGCGTTAATTGGGTTTTTATATGGAAATGGCATTTTTTTATTTTATAAATACTTTATGGTGTGTAAGTTCTAGCAACAAAATAGAGAGGATTTACAAGTGGAGCTGTTAATGGTAAGTTCATGTTTGGATCAATCCACAATACTCGGTAAGTACCTGCGGGAATTGCCGCTCCAACCGTAACATTCACGTTAATTTGTCTTAATGAATCAGGAATTAAGTTTAATCCCAAATCAGTACCACATGGTGCGGTACCAATATTTATTGTCAAATTACTCATCGTGTTATTCATACCCTCTAAAGGTATCCAAAGAGTGTAGAAATATTTTATTGCGGTATTCACTTGGGATATATTCAATTCAATTGTTCCAAATTCGTATTGATTAACAGCACATCCGAAAGTATCCGTAGTATTGGTTTGATAAACTAAACTATTCAAGGTTTGAACTGGTGTAACAAAGTCACCAGTTGATCCATTGGTAAACCCGCTGAAGTGTGCGTAATAATCCATGTTGTCAGCAAAATTACTTACAGGCGGTACCCCTGATACACCCCACCCATACCATGTTTTACCTCCATAATACATATATGATCCCAAACTGCTTCGTGCACTCGCACTTTGTGGTTCAGGGAACAAGTAAGCTCTGTAGATATTCGGAGTCGCACTTGGAGTAATTGTGGGTGTGACTGTTGGTGTTGGAGTTGGTGTTTCCGATGATGTGATAGACGGAGTAGGTGTGGGGGTTGAGGTTGATGAAGGTGTGAAAGAGGGGGTAACTGTAAGTGTTGGTGTAACAGATGGTGTGGGTGTAGATGTAAGTCCAGGTGTTTGTGTAAGTGTAATTGAGGGTGTAATAGATGGTGTTGGAGTATTTGTCGGAGTGACGGTAGGTGTAATTGGTAGAGTTGTTGTTTCCGTAACCAACACGACCTGTTGTTGAAAATTATCATCACAACCCTCCTCTAAGTTAACAACATAAATTTGGTATATAACTCCTGTAGGTGATCCAGGTAAATCCAAAGTAACCCCCACAATCATATCGTCAAAGGTTGCCGATGAATAAACGGGTGCCGTTATAGAGGTATCACCAGTATAGACATCGAATGGACCAGTTGCGTTTGAATTGGGGGATATTCTAAGAATATATTCGGCCATCTAAAGAGTTTTTTTATAAATACAATAAAAAAGGTATTTGAAAATACTTTTTTATGAACTTATCTCTTCAAGATCAATTCCGAAGTAACAAATATCAGTTTCAGTATTACAGGGAATGATATAAAATAAACTACATCCATTCCCATCTATAACTGTAAGTCCAATTTGTGGTAAATTATTAAATAATGATGGAACATCTAATGTCACAGTAGGGGGGACATTATTCAATACAATTCCAGCTAAAGATTGATTGTTTCCGTTTACATCTGAAACATAAACTTCAAATGGTGGAGTCCCTGTTATGGTATTTAATCTTATATTCGCCATTTTAACAAGATGTACTAATCAGATTACCCGAAGTATTTGAAACTTGGAATACTGTTGATGGTGATGAAACCGAAGTTGGTGAAATAAATCTCGCCACTTGTACAGGTGTTGTACAAGAACTGTTGGTATATGCGTTGTATCCCGCCGTAACATTTGTATTGTACATGTAAATCACACTTGTGGATGCCGATCCATCACAAACTGCAGTTTTGGATACACTTATATAAACTGTATGAGGCGTACAAGGTGTTACAATTGGTGATTCGGTCGGTGTTTGTGTTTGTGTGACCGATGGTGTTTGTGATGGTGGTAAATTACATAGTGGACCAAGTATTTGAACCGCACCTGTTCCCGCTCCACTCAATATTGTAACACTTCCAACAACCGCACAGATGGAAACGGAAGTTTCTGCGTTAACAAAAACCGTTTGAGTGTTTCCTCCACAATCAGTATAACCCCATAGTGTTCCTGTGCTTCTTGCACCACTTACATCATAAATTTTACAAGTGTATGTCACCACAGATGGAGTTCTTGTCGGTGTTGGTGTGGGTGTTTTGGTTTGTGTTGGTGTGTTAGATGGTGATACAGGAATTGGTGTTGTACAATTATACGATACCGCAATCCCTAACGTTCCAACAATTTGTAATACATCTTGATTGATCGGGCTCGTGACAGGTCTGATAAATACTCCATTACCTATTGGTAGAGTACAGTTGGATCCTGAATAAACATATGAACCAGCTCCCAATACCGCACTTGGTGAATAAACTGTCGTTGCCGTTCCTGCTGCGAAACATGCATTTCTTGGATCAGTTGTTAGATAAACAGAATGTGCGAAACAGGTTTGACTTACTGTTGGTGTCACGGTCGGAGTTTGAGTGAGTGTAGGTGTTATTGTTGGAGTTTGAGTAACAGTAGGAGTGTTTGTTGGACTAGCACCCGGTGTTGACGTAACTGTTGGTGTGACTGTTTTGGTTGGAGTTACAGTCGGTGTCGGTGCAATTGCACTCTGAGCACAAGTAATATCATAATCTATGGATACGGAAAAACAAATTGTTTCGTTTTCCAAAATATTACCCCCATCACAATCAGAGAAAACTGTAACTTTGTTATTTAATAAATCAAACGTATATGAACTAATTCCTTCAATTGAATCTAAAAGACCCGATATTGATGCGGTATAAGTATTGTCACCAGGAACATCATTTAAAGTTGTTGCGGTGTAAAATTGGTCAGTATAACTCACTCCACTTACAGTAATATCCGTTTGGAAAATCGCACTATTCAACGTACAATCAATTCCTGAACCATTTGTTAAGTCATAAAACCCTTCATTCAACATATTGAATAAAGATCTTTTCCTGTTATATGTTATTTGAAATTCAGATTCACATACAGAATATGTTTCATAACATATAACTTGTGTTTTGGAGGTAATTGTTACTGATTTTGTTTTCGAACATCCATTTCTATCAGTAACAGTAACTGAGTATGTTCCTCCACTTAAGTTTGAAATTGTTTGTCCTGTTTCTCCATTTGACCAAACAAAGGTGAATGGCCCATTTCCGTCCGTTATATAAGCGGTTGCAGATCCTGTGTTACCTACCGTTCCGTTGGTTCCTTGTATGAAGAAATCGAGATACCCAATATTAGGTAATAAAGCATCCTTTGTTATTTCACATCCACTTGTATCCGTTACTACAACCTGATATAATCCATTGTCTAAATTATAGAATGTATATGTATCTTGCGAATTTTGACTACTTTGATCTATAATTTCATTTTCAAAATATAACTCGTATTGAACAGGATATTGAATGTCACCCGAAATATCAACTTGGATACTTCCATTCATATTTTGACAAGTTTCAGCGTCAGGGAAAACAACTACTGAAAATTTATCTTGTGTAATAATTGTAAATTCTTCACTGTAAGTACAAACGGGATTTGATATTACTATGGTGTAATCTCCGTTATCAAGTGAAGAAAATGTGGCTGTTGTGAAATTTGTTGTTTGAACATCTGTATCACCGCCTGGTTTGATCAAGGTATAGGTGTAAGGTCCAGCCCCACCCGCAATGACAGCAGTAACAGAACCACCTAATGTTGAACAAGTTGAATTTGTTGTGTTTAATGATATTAAGTTAAATCCGTTGGTGGTATTTAAACTTGTCTGATATAAGAAACTACATAATCCAACATCTTGTACTCTAATTCCTAATTCTCCCGCCGACAATCCTGTTAAGGTTAGGGTTCTTGAATAAGATATTTCACTATATCCGTTTGATCCCGAATAATAGAATGGTAATTCACCACCCGTAAATACCAAGACAACTTGACCATCATTTGTAAAACAACTTGGTGAAGTCACCGTTGCAGTCTGAAGTCCCAAAGGATCTGTGGTTCCAATAAATTGAGATTTCGTCGTTGAACAACCTGTTGCATCGGTCACAACAACACTATAAGTTCCTGCGGTTAATCCTGTAATTGTTTGGGTCGTTTGTGGTGGACTAAAGCTCGTCCAACTATAAGTATAAGGTGCGGTTCCAGTCATACCTGTAACACTCAACTTACCATTATGAACCCCACAATTCGAATCATTTACCACCCAAAAACCGTAATCCAAAGTTGTAGAAGTTAATATATTGACTGATGAAGTTGTCGCAGTACAACCATTCGCACTACTACCCGAAACAAAGTATGTACCCGCCCCAAGATTATAATAGGTGTAAGATGTTACATTTGTTGTTGTCTGAGAACTAAATACACCATCTTTGTATAAACTTAAGGTATATGGTGCAGTTCCCGCCGATAAATTAACGGTTAATGATCCATCTGAACCACCACAAGTTGTATTTATAATTCTTGTTATATATGGTACAAAGTTGGATTGAACAACAACCTCTACTGTCTCAGGTGAAGTTTGGTTGTTTTTATCGTTTACTTGAATGTAATAAGTACCGGCTGAAAGGTTAAACTGAGAAGATAGAAAGTCACCGGCGGTTGTTTGTGTTTCTGATCCCAAATTTGGTGAGACCCAATTAACGGTCATTGGAGGTGCGGAGGAATTCAAAAGGAATTGAATATTTCCGTTGTGGGTGTTGTAACAATCCGCACCTACCGTATAACTGAATGATAATGTTGATAATGCCATTAATTGAGACTAAACGTAAAATTGATACCTACTCTTAAATAGAATGTGTCTTGTGAAAATAACTCATAACAATTCGTATTTGAGACGGTAAGTTCATTATTGTTTATATAATAGTTGAATCCGTAATTGTGTAAATCAGTAAGGTAAGTATTCAGAGCATTCAACCAATTTGTTGTTGTCGGAGCATCTGTAGAACCATACCCCTCATAAAATTTCTCTAAAACAATTTGTTCATTTCCTATTTTCAAATCAACATACCACTCTGATACTAATGTATCCAAATTAACTTGTGGATATGTGTATGAGTTTGAAACTAAACAAGCATCAAGCCTATTAGTAAGAATTGAATTGAATGAATTAATTGACGATCCAACCGACCAGGGATAAACCGAACATACTACAGTTTCATCGATACAATCTTGTGTGAAGATGTAACATTCAAGCCAACAATTTTTGCAAGGTACAGGAATAATCTGACAACCCCTCTGTCTTCTATAAACAAACTTTTGTCTATTGAATTGAGTATTTTCAAATCTTACTCCTCCGTTCCAAATCGTTGATGATGGAATCATCTGTTCAATCAATCTCATCCACCTATCACCAATTTGAATGGTGAAATCAATCATTTTTTGATATGTGAATTGATTTGAAGGTACTCCAACCGTACTTTGTGAATTTAAATATTTCCAATATAAAGATTGTAAAAGAGGATACCCTGAAGTTTTACCGTCCGTATCATACCATCTATTTGGAACGTTAACCATCTTATTATAGAAGGTCTGAGCAAATTCAAAGAAAGTTTTTTGTGTCGGCTTTGGATTGATAACAAAGGGATATGGATCACCCGGATATGTTATCGTCAAACCTGTAGATGGAATTGGATAGTTATATTGAACTGACATATTCCAAACATCATATTCCAATGGTTTGGCAACATTTAAATTCAGGTCAATATTTTTAGCATTTAATACAAGTCTATCATCACTCACCTGATAGTAAGCTTCATAACCCGGAACGACACTTCTTCTTAATCCAAGTTGTGTATCCGTCCAACTCTTTTGGTTATCAGCGATTTGTCTGAGCTGAAAACCCATACTAATATCAGGAAACGAAGTAAAAGTATCCAAGTACTTATATCCGTAAGAAAAATTTTGATATTTTGTTACGTTTACAGGATTGGTTCCTGTATAAACTGATGCCGCAGTGTCAACTTCTAAAGGAGATACGTGATAAGGTGTCCTGTCATACCATCCCGCCCCTTGTTGATAAAAGAAACTGTTATTGTTGGTAGGTGGTTTTGGATACCCTTCATCATCAAATGGGAAATCCGATCTGTATAAATTTACAAATTGAATCTGTGTGTCAACTGTGAATGCACAATATTGAACACCTTGAAATTGATAGACATTTGATGTGTCATATACAACCACTTCTTCAGCCTTTGAACCTCCCGAAATTTCAGACCAATAAGTGTTGAATCTATCAATATTGATTGGCCCATCAGCTAAATAAATTGTTTCATTGAACTCAATCATAGAGTCGGGAGCTCCGATCAATCTCAATAAGAATTCAATGGATTTTTTAGTACCTTTGGATTTGAATAGATATGCGGAATTGAGAATTAAATTTCTATAAAATTGAAAGTTAAGTTCTGTTGGTGTGTAATCTCTTGAATAACCCGAATAAATTGGGTTTGTACCAACATTGAACATTGAGTTCAAGAAGTTCTCATTTGTGATTTGTGAAACATCTTCACTCCATCCCAAAGTTGTTGCTAAATTGGATAGGAGTTGAGATGGTATATCACTGTTCGGAAGATTATAATGTACTGAATTTATATACGCAAGTCCATCAATAAACCTCTTGAGTTCGTCAAAACTTCTTCCATAAATTTGTAAAACTTTTTCAACTTTTTGATCTTCAGTATCGAAATCTTTGAACGCACCAGTTGTTAAAAATCTTGAGATAAGGTTGGACTTGAACGTGTCCATTTCCTCCGATAAAGCATTTAATCTCTCAAGGTATTGTGTATAGATATTTGTTCTAATATCCAAGTTCCACTGACCATCCAAAGACCATGTTACATACTCGTTACCTGTATAGTTCTGACCATCAGACGTTTGTCTTGGAACTTTAAAAAAGGCAGTATATCTTGGGGTAATTAATCTATTTAAAAGGAATTTTCCGAGTTCATCAAAGTTATCAGAAAAAACCATCTCGGTTTTGGTATCGTTCAATCGAATAACCAAAGAATCAAAGGTGGATGTAACACCCGAAAATGGATTCCCTTCAACAATAAAAGTTATATAACCCGAAGTTAAGTTTTGTGAAGGTGTAAAGTCATTTACAGGATATTCAACACCATTTAAAAACAAAGAATAATTTATAAATGTTGCCGGTAGATTTCTATATTCTGAAACAACCTGTTCTCTTGCCGAAATATTAATTGTTGCATTTTGAGAAAAATCAATATCGAATGGGTTTTTGATTCTACCAACATTGATCTTAAATTCTGTTTCATTACCTACCGCATCATATGAAATATCATATGCCGTATTTGCGGATGTATAATCATAATATAATCCATCCACTTCTAACGCCGCAGGGAAGAAGTTAATCACATGTTGAATTGTCGCCGCAAATCTTTTTTGTAAAGAACCATAAAGTGAATAATTTGTTACTTCAGATAAGTCAAAGTTCGGAACAACACTGAATTCCTTGACGAATATCTTCTTGGCTTCTTCAATACTTTGTATTTGGAGATCCTCCAAAGAAATAGGTTTAGAAAATGACCCAACACTAAATTCTCTGTTAGCTTTTTCTACTATACCTCTTGTAAATTCAAAATTACCTTGAGTTAGACCTCCCCCATCCACCACCTGAAACCCGACCAAATTGTCCGAGAAGGTGGTGTTTCCATTCGCAGGTACTCTGTAATTTCCTGTTGCCATTAACTAATTATTGTGTTGAAGTTTTTACTAAAATCAATGTTATCTCCTCTATTCTGACGAACCTCATAAAGAAGTTCACTAAATTCATTTCTGATTTCAAACAAGTTGTATTGTTTGTAGATATTATTATCTGAATCATAGATTGTGTAAATACCGTCCTCAATAGATTTGGTTTGATTTCCGTAAAGAGCAAGAGCCAAGGTAGAAGCGTCGTGTTCAACGAGTTCTATTTCAATTGTTTGAGGGTCGAAGAACGTATTTGTAATGATAATACTTTGATTTGGCTGTCCGATAAATGGTACGGCGGAAGGTTTGTTCGTGGGTGCCGCCGATGGTGTAAGAGTCAAAAACATAAGGTTTGAACTACCATCAACATATCTATAACGAATCGCCTTTTCTGATGTGTTTGTAAGATTTGTTACAACGGGTTCACAGAAGAAGGATGAGGTTACAATCCTAAAGAAGTTTGGAATTTTTGTCCCATCACTATTCAAATATTCAACTCTAAATCCAACCAATCCTTGATTAATAAACTTATTCCTGAATTGTTGTGGAACATTATTTAAGTCAATTACAATACCATTCACATTTGGTAATGCGGATAACACACCACAATCGGTGATCAAAGTTCTTATTTCAATTGGACGAACAACCAATGTGTAAATACCTAAAGCATTGAACTCTTCGGCAGGAAGTTGTAAATTATAAAGTCCACCAATTACTTCAATATTTGGATTTCCTCCTGTCGCTGTATTATGAAAATACGGAGTTAGAATGGAAGGAGCATTCAACTTTTTTAAGGTGAAATTATTTGTCACATCCCTTGATTCGGTATATAACAAAATGATCTCAACATCTTCGGGTGATACATCCGAAGGTCTTATTGTTCCGTAACTACCTAATGCCATCCTTATTTAATTTAAAATATTTATAACCGTATTTGGATAAGTCCCCAAGATTGTCCACTTCACCGAGTCTTTCAAGTGATTCTAATCCCGAAGCTTTATCTCTTTCAATAAATACATTTGATTGTATTTCCGGTTGACTTACAAACCCAATTAATCTTTCATCTTTAGTTACAAGTGTTGTTTGTAAATTATTTGAGTCTAATCCACTTGAATTTATAAAGAATATCGTCTGTCCGTTGGGGTAATCGTAGTAATCCACACCTTCAATAGTATAAGAAGTATAAAGTGAATTTATAGAGTTAATCTGACCATAAACACCTGAGTTTTTGACTAAAGGTTGTCCCACAGGATATTTGTTACTTCCGTATCTACGAAGTTCATTGATTCTTGATTTTGTTTCACCTGAGACCACAAATGGTGTCGCCACAAAATTTGATGAAAATTCTGAAGACGCATTAAAGTTTGAATCTTCAGTGAAGATATATTGTGCGTTTATTGGGATACCCGACCAACTTCCTGAATTTGGAACAAAGTATATCGTACCTGTAGGATTCGGAACGGGGGCGGGATAATATGGTATCTGTATTGTTTTTTCAACTATAGAAGTACCCCACTGGTTTTCTTGTGTTATTTTAACAACATACTTAAGATTTGTGTTTGGATATGTATGACTTAAAACATCAAAAGAATTTGTCGTTTCGTTAAATACAAATGTTTCAGTCGTACTTCCATCACCCCAATCAATAATATATGGTGCGTCCTTTAAAAAACTTTTGAATTCAACATCTGAAGTATTTTTCACAAATAAAACATAAGGATTGCCTGAAAAATACATCACAAAGTTGTTTAATACATCTTTTTGCAGGATAAATCCATCAAATTCAGAATAAAAACCCAAGTCTTTTACATTCTTTGTTAAGTAAATCGGGACGGTCATTCCTGTATAATAAGAAGCTCCGTTTGTTCCTCCCGAAAGAACTTCGGTCATACCCGAATAATAACCTATCTGTTCACCATCATAGGTAACATCAAAAACTTTTTGTTTGATAACTTCGGGTGATATTTTGATTTTTCTAAACATTATGAATTAACATATTCATAGAATTTAATTGGACTCATAGTAGTTCCCGCCCTTAAATCATTATTGAATGAAGATAGGGTATATGTATATTTGTCATAATTGAGGTTAACCTTATAGAAGAAGTTATCCTCAGGATTGAAGTTTGAGTTGTTTCCTGAAATAGATGATTGAGGTTTGTTTAAAAATCTAACAAATTCACCCGTCTTACCGTTAAAGAATTTTGCGCTCATAAAAAATTCTCTAAAACCCAACACTTCAGGATCTCTTAACCAATAAATAAAATATCCTTCTTTATCACCAATAAAATCCAACTGATAGTTTGGAATTCTGACCTCCACTTCGTCACCATTTTGTAATGTTACCGGTTCAAACTTCCCTTGTTGGACGGGTAATATAATTGTCAAATAAACTTTTTGAATTTCTTTGTTCTTGGAATCATAAAGATCCAATTTAAAGAATGAATTTGTAAAAGAATTTGCATAATAATACAATTCGTCGTTGGTAAAATCGGTGGTATATGTATTTTTCCAATATGTTGCGTTATTTCCAACATTTTGTATTGGAACTGCGTTATCAAAAAAGTAAAACTGATAGTTGGTACTTGTCAGAGATAACCCATATGGTTCGTGAGAAAAACGAGCAATTTCATAATCTTTGGGTGGGTTGATAATC
>Ga0315909_10002022_pt1 | contig 26646 bp, 37 predicted proteins | sample LakEriMetagenome_11_FD_203527 | JGI IMG/M metagenome (GOLD analysis project Ga0315909, IMG submission 203527) | Freshwater fungal communities from buoy surface, Lake Erie, Ohio, United States - Buoy 2 MA125 | ecosystem: Environmental > Aquatic > Freshwater > Lake | place: USA: Lake Erie, Ohio...
TAATGCCAAATATAGATTACATATATTCGGCTGTGATAGCGGACAGTGAGGCACTGGAAGAGGCGAAGATGACGTTGGAGATCATTAAGAAAACTGATCCGGGCGTTTACGATGAGATGATTAACGACACGCTTTCTTTGATTCGCAAAGCGTTGAGCAGTTCTATCCTTAGTGTTGTCGATAGGATGGTTAAAGTAGAGGTAGAAGCAGAGCGCGAGGCATGTGCCAAGGTGGCAGAAGATATGGGCAACATAGATGGAAACATGAACAAGACATGGCGCAACGGATGTTTTGACGCTGCTTTTGCTATCCGCGAGAGAGGTGCGCCAGCACTAGAGAAGCTGAACAAAGCCGCTGAGGATAACGGTGAGCCGCTATGACTGACGATATTGGAGATCGGTTCGCACACCGTCTGGCGATCATGCTGGAGTGTATGTGTCTGAACGCAGACAAGAACTATAACGAGGCGCTTAACCTGCTGGACGAGTACCACACGGCATTGCGAGAGCGTGATGATGCGATGGGTATTCCTTACGTCAGCGGCTTTGGAAAGGATTGATATGAGCGGAGATCACAACATGAATCAGATGCACATGACGCACGAAGCGCCATGATTGACCAAAATGAAATCATACATCTTGGTATCGAAGCTGGAGGATTCTACGAGAACAGACCGTTAATAGAACGATCTTATTTTGTATTTCCTTGTGATGAAGATTTGATGGCATTCGTACATTTAATTCTGAAGAATCAAAAATGGAAAGACCTATCAACAGCGGAAACCAAGGTGCTATGGACTATGACGCAGAAGCCTAGCGAATATGCCAAAGTGATATCTGCCAAATTAAAGGAGAAGAATTTTGACGACATTCGAATCATTGACGACCAGAGAAATAGTATCAAGAATGCTGGAAGTAATTCATAGATGGAAACGAATTCCAGATCATTTGAAATATGGATTTACTAATCCAGATTCACCAATCATTGTGCAAGTAGGAGAGTATGGTTACGAATTAGAAAGTATTGGCAAACATGATGACATAGATGGCATTGTATTATGCGTTAAAGAAAAGCCTGTTTGCAGATGGAAAGAGTCAGGGTGTAAGACTATACCAACAGTCTAGGAGGCATCATGGAACTTCTACATATCATTCGCTTCATAGGTGCAGCAATGATGGGTGCTGGATTCTTACTTGGCATTTTAGCTATCGCTTTTTTTATTATGTTTTGTATTGATTGCATTGAGGTGGACACATGAATTACAACATTATTGAAATGGAAGTTGTACGATGGGGCGAAGCAAGAGGTATCATCGGCAACAGTACGAGCGCAGCACAAGTAAAGAAAACACAAGAGGAATTAGATGAACTTGTGGCAGCGATATATCACAAAAACAAATTGGAAATCATTGATGCCATAGGAGATATTATGGTGACGCTAACAATGATTGCAGCTATTGAAGATGTGCCGTTAATTCAATGTTATGAACACGCTTATAACCAAATAAAAAATAGAAAAGGATTTCTCAATGCAGATGGTATCTGGGTCAAAGAATCTTGAACCTGCTACACCTAGTCCGAGTGGCACTCGGTATTGTTCAAATTGTCAGTTGACTAAAAATGCAGTAGGTGGTTTCTGGAAGTTGTACGACAACAAAACCAAACGTAGATGGATATGCAAGCAATGTGCTGAAAAGCGATTTACTTAGCCTTTATCGTTTGGTATTGGTCGTAGCATTGCTTGAGGAGGATTCTTGCTTGGTCGGCTCTGGCAGCTTCCCTTGCAAGAAATTCTGCATCCTCTCTAGGAAGTTCTGCTCCACTACAGATGACGGTGGGGCATCCAGCATTGGCGGTACTGGACATGGCACTTGCTTTGGTGGCGCGGGATTGCCTGTCGCGCAAGCTGTTAGACAAAGAGGCAGCGTGAGCAGTAAGATTCTGTATCTCAACATCTTTTTCCTTTCGCAATGTATCTGCTTGTTGCTGTAACAATTGCTCTTTCTCTCGTGCTTCCGCTTGTGCCTTCGCATATGCGGCTTGCTGTTCGGCGCGTTCCTTATCCCATTGTTGTTGGACATAAGCCTTCCCATCCTGATGGCCTTTGTAATAGCCAACGCCACCAGCAGTAGAGATGGCAAAGAACACGCCGATCAAAAACCAAGGATTCATTTTTGCCCCGGAACTTTTTTGCCTTCTAACTTCTTATGAACCTTGATTGTCTTGCAAACTTGCTTGCCATTTACTTCATGACAAACCTTCTTTAGTTCCCCTCCAGCATACGCATTGACACTAAAGGCAGCGATTACTGCAAACATAGTTAGATTACGCATGATTAAATCTCCGGTTCAGGTGCGGGTGGTGGTGCTTTCTTTCCATCAAAACCAATAATTGTTTTCGGTGCTTCTTCTGTTTTAAGAACAGGCTCAACACGAGCAGGACTCTTTGGTGGCGTATCTGCCCAATCGCTAGACTTAGAAACTCCCGGTGGAGGATCAATTAACTTGGCGACACCATCTTTACCTTTGATGGCAAGCAGAGTTGCCAATGCGCCCAATATGTATTTAGACATATCGGAGAGCAACATAAAGAACTGCTTGTCTGCTGGCGCAATGCCTACCATCGGCTGTGTAACGAACACAACTGAATACATCGCCAATGAACTCATCATCAATAGAACTACACAGAATGTGCCGCCAATAATTAACTTGATGACTGAATCAATTTGATCAGGAGTCCATTTCATTTTTGTTCCTCCGGCTTAAAGTCAGACGATGGCACAAGTTGATCAGGGCAAGTACCTGTTAATGCACAAGTCGGTCTTTGACATTCTGGCTTGTTCCAATTCTTATTGTCTTGGCATGGATATCTAAATCGATCTTCACAACCATTAAGCCATACGAGTATCAACGCCAATAGCGTTAAGCGCAATTTCATAGTGATGCTCCCTGTCTGCAAGTCCTATGGTTCCACCATTGATACGTTTGGTTAAGTTGAGAATATCTCCAGCGTCAGCAAACTTATTTAGATTATTGGTTTCCCAAAACCAGCAAGCAGATTGTGCCGCGCCTTCAAACGTCATCAAGTAATCTGGAACGTCATTGATATTCATTTCTAAACTATCAGCGAATGCTTGATAATTATTTCTGCCAGTTAATTGAATCAATCCTCTGCCGCAAAATCGAAAGCCATCGCCACTAGCCTCATCACGATTGCCCATACGGTTAGCGTAAACACGGTTTGCAATAGCAGCTTGTTTGTTTGGTTTTGCTGCATACATCTTGGCTATATCGTCATTCGGAAAATACTTTGGGAATATCTTGCGTAGTGTTTCCCACTTGTAATTTAGATTCTCTTTCAGCACCATGAATCCACCAGACTCATGAGCGCATTGCGCGACGAAAGCAGCAATTCTTTTTGGCGTATTGATATCGTAATCAGGCAACAGTTGCATCAATGCAATATGCCAATCCTCTACATACGGATTCTTAGGCAGCATAACTTTTAGTTGATGTAATGTCAGCATCAATTGCCCCTATAGTATTGACGTTCTTCTTGTATCTCTTGTCGTAGTTGTTTCATTCTTTTTACTTCATGAACCGCTGCTTGCGTTGCGTAATACATATCGTAGTACATGAAAGCTAATACAGGCATCACAATAAAGAACATTAAGATCACAGACATGACCACAACAATCAAAGACCAAGGGACATCTTCTGAATCGCGCTTCTCGTTATTAGCCACATTAGTCCCACCGCCCATGCTATTACGAACACGACTGCTCCAATCCATACCAGACGCGCCTTGAGCCTGCTTATTGCCCTTCTGCGTTGCCATTTAGCCGCCTGTATCTTTCTTGTTTCTATTGCCAGCGCATCGGCTTGTTCATTCTGAATATCAGTCCATGCTTTCTCAAACTTAGACCACACAGACCCCAACTCCGGTGGCGTGTTATAAACCATCTGCTCTCGTACTTGTGCAAGCATCTCGTTTAATTTTGACTCTAGCCTGATACGCTCTAATGCTCTACGACCTAGAGACAAATCACCTCTATACACTTCTTTTGATGCTGCTTCACTCTGTATATACAGCGCAGCCAATGCCTCGTATTGATCAATGAATGTGCCAAGATTGCTCCATATGTCATTCAGTACATCATCTGGAGTAGTCTTTGCAATCTCTTGTACTTTCTTTACTTCTTCGTTGTATTGCTTCTTCTGTTCTGGACTAGGATCAACTATCTTGTGATACTGTTCCTTTAGATCTTTTAGTACACCGCTTACATCGCCGCTTGTACTCTTAATCTGCTTGTATAGATCAACTCCTTTTTTTGCCAGATCAATTGCTGTAGTACAGGCTTTATATGCCGCAGCAATTGTGATCGGATCAAGCACATCAGAACAAGTGCAACTGCTTTTTCATCGCAATAATTTCTTCATGCAAGGCATGGTTCGCTTCCTCACACTTACGGTTCTGCTCCTCTACGGTAGCCAGCCGTTCCGATAGGCGCGTGACTTCCTCGCGTAATGTAGCGATGACCTGTTGCCATGCTGCATCAGTAACATCAGCGGCTTTATTGATACGATTATCAGATTTAATTTTCTGATACATACCCCATGCGCCAGCACCGATGCCGCCAATACCGACTGCAATTTTTGTGAGCAAATCTTCCATGATTAATGAGGGCTATGATTTTGACTTAGCATCTGAACCTGTGGATCAGCTTGTGTTTTAATTGCACCAATCACATGAGCAACCTGCTTGAATGGTAATTCATATAGTGCCGCCATGATAATGTTTAGTTCATTGATATTCAATTTCAAAATGATTTCTTCTTTCATGGCAATTCTTCTCTTTCAATATCTTGCGGAATAGATTGATTCTCGTTAGCAATTCTTGCCTCATAATCAATAGGCAAGACATTGGGATATATTGAGTTCAGATAGTCAACTTCATCCCTCGTTAATTCTTTCCCTACTAAACTTTTTACTGGAATAGATTGTTTGAAAATATGGACAAACAATCCTTCTTCCCCGCGATCTTCAATGGCTCTTAGCATTATCCTGTCCTATACCAAGCGTTAGCTGAAGTTACATAGGTGTACTGCACATAAGCACCAGCAGCTAATGTAGTAATTGCTGGGCGAAAAGTTCCACCTGACAATGTAACTGTTGTAATTGCAGATCTTGCCGCGATGGTAATTTGTTGCCCATTGGTCAATCCGCTAGAGGGGAAAGCAAATGTATGTGACGCAATAGTTGCCGTATGGTCACATATCACAATAGACGTACTCGTTGTTAATGTAGTTGTCCCTGCTGCTGCTGGCGTAACTCCGGTTGGAGTATAGTGAACCGCGCCATCAAGAATTACATTGCCATTAAAAAAATTAGGCCAACTTGAATTTACATATACGCCATATTTTGTTCCGACTGTTCCTGTTTCTGTACTGGTTAAATACAAAAGATAAGCAGTTGTAATTCTTTTTTGTGCAACAGTAACCGCGACTTGTCCATAGAGTCCATATGCATTTACTATCCCAACAGATTGAGAAACATTGATTGCAGTTGATGCAACAGTTTGTGATGCTGATACTGTATAAGTACCTGCGCCGCCTGTGCCAGTTCCTAATGCTGTAATGGTTGTGCCAGCAGTAACGCCTGTTCCAGTAATAGTATCGCCGACCTTGAATCCAGCAACGACTGTACCGCCGATGGTTAATGTTGTGCCAGATATTGTGCTGGCTGTTGAAGTACCTTGCGCGCCACTTAAATGTGTATAACCAAGAACTCCATAAGCGTTTTGTATATTAGCTACATTGCCTTGTGATTGGGCATATCCATAGACACCGATAACATCACGCATTGCAAAATATCGCGCATCATCAGTATCATGAAATGCTCTGGCATAAGCTGCACATAACTGTCCATAACTTAAAGAATTATTACCAGAAGTTGTTGTTGTATATGCTTGAAAATATCCACCAAAATCATTTGAACTAAACGCAGCAGTATTTTGATTTTGATTAATTACATAACCATCATATCCATAATGATTCCTGTTTGCTGTTAATGCTTGAGCAGTAATAGTAAGGCCAAGTTCAACGCCTACTCTAGTCGAGTTCCCCGCCATGGATTCCATAGCGTTTATGATATATAAACTTGAATTTGGTGCTGAACCAAGGCCTAGATGATAAGCCTGTATATAGGCGTTGCGCGACCCTGCATCAGCATTGAAGTTATATACATTATTAGTTTCATCAAAAGTAATTGAATCAAATGCTCCGGAAGTTGGATCGCTGAAATAATGCTCCGGAACCATTCCTTGTAAAAAATAATAAGTATATGGTGAAGTGTTAGTATTATAAATAATAGGCAAATACTCTTGATTGCTAACGAACGCTCCTGCATTCCAAGCTATACCCATTGCACCGTTATAATTATCTGCGCTAAGTGTTGTTGGTAAAGATAATGAGTCAATTGCTAACGGAAGCATTTCTCCATCAGGCACAGTATGCCCTGTTAATTTGAGTGCATAAGTAGGCAGGTTGTCTACTGGCAGCTCATCAGTCTGCCTTGCACTTATATAAACTGGACCATGAAAGTTAGTATCTGTAAATTGATTGCTTATATTCCCTAACTTTTGTATTTTTATTGCGCCGGGAACAAGATGCATATTTGAAGCAGTAACTATATGTTCTCCACCTCCAACCGCAGTTATAGAATACCCGGGAATAACATAATAAGTTCCAGCATCTAAAAATTGTGTGAAATCAAATGTAATAGTTGTGCCACTATATGATCTATATACTATTTCCTTAACTCCAACTACTGTAGTGCTAACTAGAAAAATTGATCCAGCAGAAGCCAATCTAATGTCATTTGTTTTATTTATAGTTAATGTGTTGTAACTATTTGATACGGCTATTGTTGCTGTTGGAAGATCATTATTATCAACAATCACTTTAGAATATCCAGACCATGTAGCCAGACCAGATACTCCATTAAAAAATTCGTATGCTAAACCTCCTGTATATTCACCTTGAGAAGTATATGTAAAAAGATCAGCAACATAATTATTGTGAATTGCTAGTGCTTGCCCTCCTGATCTTCTAAATCCATATCCAGCAGCACTTGTAATCCATTGAGAACCACCGGGATAACCACCAGTATCTGTTTGAAATCCCATTGCGAGAATTGGCAAAACAGCGTCACCTGAAGTTACAGACGCAAGTTCAATACCGCTTACACCTGTAAAGCTCGTGCTTGTTTTTCCAGTATATCGAGCAACTGAAATCCATTGTGGTTGAGTTTTGCTTACAATAAGCATAGCTCCTGAAGTTGGAAAATCTACTGTATCTAATACATTTAAGGTGTATGTTGCAGTTGGATCTCCTGTCGAAGTTATACCTGATGTTGCTATAGTTCCTAAATCCATTAATACATTTCCAACAAACATCTTTCCGCGTAATGCAGTAGCAGATATTTGTGTGGCTGTAATGCTGCCATCAACAATGATGTTGCCATCAATCTTGTTAGGCGTACCGCTCAACTGTGACGATAGTTCATAATCAGTTGGATCAATCTCTGAGATATAAGCGTATCGTATGTAATAGGTAGTAAGCGGAGTAAGATTGCCTAAAAGAATTGTGAAGGCATTGCCTGTATAGACTAGGTTTGCAGCGCTAGGTGTAAATCCATTGGTCATAGATGCCCATACCTGAACGGTAGTGAGATCATCCCTGTTTGGATTATCTAGCGTCAAGATTAATGACGCGATACTTGCTGTGACTGAAGCTGGCATCTTATGTAATCTTTGTAACAACTATTGAACCTAGAGCAGAAGCAGGAGAATAGTTACCAGACTTATCTCTCATGCGAACTGCGACTCTATATTTTGTTCCCGCCAATGTAAATCTAGGAGTCGGGAATTTATTCAAATCAATCTGTGCATTTCTTGTTGTGCTTTCAACTATCTGACAATCAACATCATTCCAAAAGTTATCAGTCGTACCATCAGGTATGCCCGGAGTCCCGACTTTGCCAATCTGAAATTCGTATTCATCAAAATCATTTGGCAATGTTGGCGCACTAACAATCGTAAATTCAAGAATAGATTTTTTACGATTAACAGTAACAGTTGCAGTAGCCATCGTCACAGGCGCAGTTACATCATGAATGAATGAAAAACTACTCGTAGAATAATTATTGTATGTATCGTAAGTTCTAATATAAAAAGTCGTAGCAGCAGTTGCAGATACATTCGTTAATCTAGCTGCTGATGCTCGTCCTTTATATAGATATCCTGTCGCTGTACCCCAATTCGTATTAGAGGTTCTTATCTCATATCCAGCCACATCAAATGTAGTGGGTGCGACATCATTCCAATCTAGTGCTAACTCAACTACAGTCTTTGTGGTTTTAACAATCGTCTGCGTTACAGCAGAAACATTGCTCGGACTATTTAGCGTTATGTTTACTGAGGTTGCATTTAAAGAATAATTTTTTAGTACATCAAATGCTTTTACAAAATAGGTATAAGTTCCCGGAACTTTGTTTACAAATTTATATTCGCTTGCTTTTCCTTTGAACAATGGTGCAGGACTTACCAATCCCCAATTAGCATTGGATGTTCTAACTTCATATCCATCTAAATCTGGTTCGGTATTATTAGCCCAATCTAATCTAACTTCATTTCCAGATTCCACCGCAGTCAATCCTGTTACTGATTGTGGCTTGCTTGTTTTGCCAACAACGGTATGATTACTTGATGTTTGCCACGGACCTACTCTACCTTCCATGCTGACATACCGTAGGCGCATTTTATAAGTTGCGCTTTCTTGTACGTCATCAAAAAAGATATCTGATACTTTGCCTACCTCAACAGTCTTTGTGCTTTCCCAATCATCACCTGTACTAGATGCAAGAATTATTTGTCCTTCAACATACTTGCAGGACTTAGGTAGATTTTTTGCATGGGAAAAAGTAACTCTAATTCTGTATTGATATTTACCCGGAGCCAGTACAACCAATACAGACTCATCACTCTTTAATGCAGTAATGGTTGGCTTAACTGTTATGACACTCTGCTCAATCTTAGGTGGCAAAGTAATCTTGCTACTGAAAGCAGGAATAGGCTCATCATCAACATCATAGACAGCCGGAGAGTAATCAACCAAAGTTAGTTTGGCGCAATAATTATCCATCGGCTCAATACTTTGAACCAATAAATCAACCGACTCTGAACTCAGAGAACCAAACATGAATAGATTGCCACCAGCACCTTCTGTCGCTGTGACGCTACTTGTCAGATCAATTGTTTGATAATAGCCATCAGATACTTTTGCCGCTACTGTTCGTGTTATTGATGTGCCATCTGCCAATCTAATTCTGATTGTGTATTGTGTGCTTGCATCCATAGGTACAAGCTCATCTAGTTCTAGCTGAGTACCAGTAATACGATTCTTAATTCTGCCTGTAGCAATACCCCACATAGGCACATCATGCGTGACCTTAACTCTATCGCCACGAGTACAAATTAAATGCTCCATATCAACATTTAATGTATATGTCTCTGGACGCAATTTAATTTGTGCAAGATGGAATCTAGCCATCTTAAATACTTGATCAGAATTGGTAACACCCGGAAGTGTCAATCCTTCAAAGTAGGTAGCATTCGCGCTTGTGTAGCCATCGTTATAGACAATGCGCTCATCAGGAATGTATCCTTTATCAGCATTAACAAACTGTACTCTGAAAGCATGAGGCATTTTTGGCAATGTCTTTACAGATTCAAAGCCCCATGAATTGTGCGGAGTAAAGAATTGCGCGATTGTATTATTAGGCCTATCAATAATGACAGTCCACTTGCCATCTCTAATAGTTGGGGATGCGCGACCAGCAGCACAAATATCTCTGAGGATATCTAATACGCTGCGTTGATCAGATATCACAGCATCATAAACATAGTCTTTTGTATTACAGAAATTATGCCAATCAATCAATGCTGGCAAATCAATTTCTGAATCACTTACAGCTTGTGCATTTGCAGGATGTTGCAATACATATCTAAATAAACTTGCAGGATTGCGAGTTGAATTCAGCACCCAATTAGTTGGATGTGCGCTAACGGTGACAACCCCAGCACCACTTAATGCAGGACTAGAAGCAAAAGTAACTCTAAATGTTTTAGCTGTTACATTGCTGACTGTATAGGTTCCATCTACACCAACGCCAGAAGTAAAGTCTAAGACAACACTATTTCCGTTTTCATATGGATGACCAGCATAGGTAATCACACAAGAATTACTTGTGGTAACGGATGCAAGACCTGTTGCAATATCATAGTCTTTACATACAGAAGTAACTAGCGCAGAGATACCATCAATCGATCCATTTAACTGATTAGTCGCTTTTACTTTTATTGCTGTGAGCGTGAGATTCTTTGGTGGAATTACAGGCTTAGTATTGTCAAATCCTGTAACTGTTAAAAAATACGCATCATGTAAACGAGTGTATTTAACACCGCCAGATGAAAAATCTTTTTCGCTTATATTTGTTCTTCTTACCCTTACTTCTTGTGCGCCATAAGGCACATCAAATGTCACATTGTATGTAAATGCTTTTTTAGAGATTGCATATTCTTCACCTGTATTACCTAGTAAAACATCATCACCACCAGCACGATCAATAGTACCTGCGGCAATGGTTGCCGTTAAGCCACTCATTGTAAGATTGCAACCAGTAATCGTATATGGAGATGCAGAACGACGATCAACAGTAGTATAGACATTCGATCCATAAAAACAGATTCTCCATATTTCAATTTCAGATGGAGGAATAGTAGGCAACCTTGCGTAGGTTAATGATAAAGGATCATATCCAATTCTAAAATTTTTCTGCCAAGTTAAAAGCCCACCAGATGGATTATTATTAACATCCGCAGTTAATGCGCCATTTCGTATTATTACTTTATTAAATGAATCAATAGAAATAATTGACCATCTAAAATATGGATCTGCTCTTCTACCATAAGGCCAGTGAGCTGTAGCTTTTGATAATTTAAGTTTAGATGAGACAACTGTATCGCGTACATCTTGCCATGCTGAAATAGGCAAGAGCGTATTATTGTCTAGTTGCCTAATCTGAACTTGACCTCTAAATGGAGCAACTGCTTCCTTACCTGCATTCTCCCCATCAAGAGTAATTCTCCGTAAACCTTCAGGGAAATGAAGATCAACTTTAACTTTGTTACATGGATCAGCAATTACTTTTTCTATAAATGCTGAAGCAATAACAGTATCGCAACTTACTGCGCCATCTGTGCCTGTCCATGGAATCGTAAATGTATCTGTGTCAACATAAGTTACTGTTGCTTCTATCAATACTGTGCCGCTTAAGTAAACTCTTACCTGCCATCCATTTGCAAACCCATGCGCTGCTGTTGTATTGATTGTGACTACATTACTTGTTCTTGTTGCTGAACTTACCGATGCAGACTTACATTCAAGCAAAAGATTAACTTGCTCTTGTGATGTATCTGTACCGTAAATCTTCTGAAACTTTGTAGCGTTATCAACTACACCATCATAGTCATTGATTGTGTCGTATTCAATTTCTTCTAATGTGTCTATCGGTACATCACCAACACGATAGTCATACACTTGCAAAGGAGCATATCCCCAACACAACAACATCTTGAGGTAACTTGTCGTAGCATTTGTCTCTACAAAATTGATTGCTGCCAGCGGTGGCGTATATTTGTATTGACCAAGAATTACAGGTATTGCTTCATACGGATAAGCGATATTGCTTCCAGCCTGTAATAGGTCTTGTCGTTTTACTGACAGATCAACGGTAGGAGTCTCTGGAATGCGAACTGGGAAAAGCGCATTGACCAACATATTCCCTGCTACAGTTAATGCAGCAGTTGCAGCTAATGCAGTCCATCCAGTTAATTGCGTATAAGTTGCTACTGCCCAAGGGGCAGCGACAGCAACAAAAATAAACCCAACAATTCTTAAGGCATCATCATCACCAGCTACAGCACGAAACTCTACTCGCGCTCCCTGATGTGGCTTTACTAACTCCCATTGATCTTTAGGAATTACTTTGCCATCAACCATCATCAATGCGTCATAAGGCATTGAAGTGGTTGTCTTTATATGATCCGCAATTTGTTTGATGTTCCAATCAGAAGGAACTAATCCGTCAATACGCTCATTGCGTAAAGGATGAATCAATCCACCAATGCTTGTGCTTTGTTCTTGTTGACGTTCTTTATATCTGCCATACGCAACAATACGATGTTTCCAAACGCCTGTAGTCAATCGCTCTACTGTAGCAGTTTGATTTCTCCTTACATGAAGAAACATCCCTGGACTTGTGACAACGCCAATATGAACTGGCTGGCCTTTGATTCTAAATAGGACAACATCACCAGAGCGAGGCTCAGTAACCTCTTGCCATCCTTCTTTATTAATGGCAATAATTTCTGCAATATGATCAACATCAGCCGCTTCGTATTCATCAACGAATGTCGGTAATGTGATATTGAATTGTTCTTTATAAATTAAGCGGACAAGACCCCAACAATCAGAGCCATCTTTATCTCTGCCTTTTTCCTTGTATGGAATACCAACATAATTATTCCACCAGTAATCCATCAGAAAAGCCCCGGAAAGTAGGAAGGTGTGAAAGTATGAGCAGGGAATGGCTCATTGACAAGCGAAGCAACGGTCAAGGTTGCAATGATTGAATCTGCATTGTATTGAATCCCACCAACCAAAAAATTAGGAAATGAAACTTCTACAGTATTCGGAGAAGTTTTCAAAACCAATTCAATCGTTGCATTCATTGTACTGGTCAAATTCCTAATTGTTGGTATTAGAAATCTAGTTACATCATTTATTCGTATTTGGCATTGTGGTATTTGATCAGAATCTTCAATTGGCAATGTCAGATTAAATGGCAGAAATAAATAATTATTTGATCTGCTAATTACTCCATAGGTAACTTCTGTATCTGTCTCAGAAATTCTTTGTGTGTAATTATCTGCAATGCGAACAGGAGGCGAAATACCTGTGCCAGTAAAAGTAATCAGCGTGATGAATGTATTGTCTGATTCTTGAGAAAGTAATGCAGCCTTAGCCGCTGCTGATAGAGAAGATAAGCGGCTCATGGAAGCACTTGTAAGGTCAAGGTGACGCGATATAAATCTTTGCTCTCATACCCTATCTGATACATTGCTTCGCCTTGTGGCACGATTCTGACCTCTTCCACGACACCTGTTCTTGGATGTGTATAGTTAAATCTTGCGATGCCAGATAGTGTGGTATAGACAAAAGTTTCTAATGTACCTACTTGCGTATCGGTAAGAATATAAGACACACGCAAAGTATCTGGCAGTAAACTTCTACGGCGCATCTTTGCAGGTCCAGCATCCATTGGAGTGATGAGAATATTCAGGTTCTTATCCTCTGAATAATCTGTCAATGGTCTCGCTGGCAATGTAGCAGGCCATGAATATGATGCTGCCATTATCTTCTCGCTAAAGCAGGTTTAATACCAAAGGTAGAACGTACAGACATATTTGCATCGCTGCCATTCCTTCTAATTTCCGATGCAACAACTTCGCCGATCTGCACATTAATTGCTCTGTTGCCGCGACTATCCTTTACTTCGCTTGTCTTAACTTGTGTTCCAGAATAATTATTGATGTTGACAGAAACATTACCACCGCCCATCGCATTATTCGGAATCATTGTGCCATTGCTAATTGGCTTAAACAATTCTGGTCCACGTTCGCCAACTAAGTAAGTTGAACTCGCATTAACCATCCCGCCGTTTGCTCGACCTGTAAATGCATAACTTGAGGACATGTTGTTTACAGGAGTGCTATTGGTTGTTATTCCTGCGCCACCAGTTTTACCAAAGTTAAAACTCATGTTGCCAATTGCACTTTCGATTGCATTAGCAAATGGATCAGTCAATGATTTACGAACGATGATTGCAAGAATGTCTTGTAGCAATCCTTTTAAGATGCTTTGAAAATCTTTAGCTTGCAGAATTGCTTGCTCAAAAGATGATGTTAATGTTTGACCCATTAATTTATAGGTCTGCTTTAGATCATCTGCGCCACGTTTTGTGTTGTAGATTTCGTCATGCTGTTTAATGAGTGCTTTACTGATACGATCATTGACTTCGGCTTCTTCATATCCAGCATCAATTAACTCTTGACGTAACCGCAACAAGTCCTCTTGCGATGCTGCAAATTGTTCATTCTGTGTATTTGTATCTGAGATCAATTGCTTATAGCGCTCTTGCAATTGATTCGATCTTTCTAGCTCTTTATTTTCTTCTTCTTTCCTAGCCTTCGCTTCGCTGATCATGGCGATATATTCATTCATCAAAGTAATTTCTTCTTGAGTCGCGCCAAGAGATTTTGCTTTGATAACAAGCAACTCATCTTCTGTCATGCCGAGCGAGTTGTAGCTTTGAATCAAATCTTGTAGAACTTGATTCAATTCTTCTTTCTTCTTTTTTTCTTCTTCGTAATTTTTAATGTAACTTATTTGTTGTTCAATACTTTTAATAATTTGCTGACTAGCACCAAGACGCTCTAATTCAATAACAGCTAACTCACCTTGAGTTTTTGTCAGTTCATTGTAGGATTTATTTTGTGCTTCAACAATTTGCTGAATTTTCTTTTCATTCTCTTGTTGCGCTACGAGTTCTTTTTTCTGAGCGATAAGACTTGTAATTTGATCTATCTGTTTTTGATTCGCACCAAAAGTCTTTGCATCAACAAGTAGCAAAGCCTCTTTACCTTTGACAAGTTCATCTATTTCCCTTGTCTGCTGTTTAATTAGATCAGCAAGTTTTTTTGCATTATCGGTAGCAGTCTTATCTGCTTCGCCTGTCATTTTTATTTGACGCTTCGGCGCAGCCGTTACTGGCTCATCTTTCTTAGGTGATCGCGCTTCTTGTAATGTCTTATAGTAAGTAAGTAACTTTTCTAATTCTTTTATCTCGTTACGCATTGTTGCGGCAGCACGAGGGTTTGATCTGCCTAATTTCTCAGCTTCTTCTTTTGCTTTTGTAATCTCTTTAGTAAGGCTTGCGACTTGTTGATCAACGCCCTTAAATGGATTCGTTAAACCCAACCCTAGTTTTTGAGTAAAACTAAGTTGTGCTTTTTCTGCTGCAATGATTTCCTCCATGTATTTATTCAATACAGGAATAATGTCATTAGCAATGCTCTTGGCAAGACCACCAAAAGATGTTTTAAGCCGATCTAAATTGTCATTGAATATCGCAGCTTGTTTGGCAGCTTGAGGTGTAATAACCCCACCTAGCTTTTCCAATTCAATACCCATGTCTTGGATGCCCTTGCGACCTCCATTTAAGAATGGGATTAGTTCTGCGCCAGACTTACCAAAGATAGATGTTGCAATGGCAACCTTACCAGCACCATCTTCATATTGCGTAAAAGCATCTGCAATGTCGTACAGTAATTGCTCTGTAGATTTTAGATTGCCAGCAGAATCTTTGACAGATACGCCAATGGTTTTGAATGATTCATTAGCAGACGCACTACCGGATGCAGCTTCAACAGCGGCTTTGCTGAGTTTGACTAATGAAGTATTAAGGCCATCAATATCTACGTTAGAGAATTTTGCAGCATAAGCTAATTTAGAAAGCGTATCAGCAGCGATGCCAACCTTTTCTGACATATCATCCATTCTATCCATTGCATCAATTGATGCCTTGATAAAACCGACAAACATATCAGCAGACAATACCGCGGCAATTCCCGCTGCAAGTGTCTGTGCGCCACCATACATCTTATCGAAAGTCTTTTGCGATGTAGCAGCAGCACGTTCCATCGCTACTCTGAACTGTGCCGTTTCCGCAGTAAGATTAACGACTAAATCTGCTAATGCCATTTATTTCTTCCTTACTATACGGTTGGCAAATTGCGCTCTTAAGACTTCAGATGCTTTGGGCTTTTCAGGTTCTTGCAATTTGAAATAGGCAATCCATTCGCTTAGTTCTGCGCTGTCCATTCTCCTTAGCATTTCCCCGACCGGAATGCCTAGCTTCAAAGCTAGATCAAAATAAAATAAACGCTCCGGTCGGTTCTTTAGTTTTTTTTCAGGTCATCCAATTCTGATTCGGTAAGCCGATTCAATCTTTGGGCAACCTTAACGCAACGCTCTAATGCGGCAACAGACTTTTCACCGAGGGCGATTACATCATCCTCAGCAAATAGTCGATTACCTTTTTCATCTACAGCAGTTGCTACAACCAATCTTGCTCTTACGTTAATCAATGCACCATCTTTTGATTGCACCAGATGTTGTTCCCAAGCATCTCTTGCGTATCCTGTCATCGTGCTAATGATTACTTCACCTCCCCACTCTGGAACTTTGACAACCTCTTTTTTTAGATCGTCAGCCTTCAGAATGGCATCTCTATTTAATATCGCCATAAATTAAGTCTCAGTAATTGAACCAGTCACTTCCAAAGTTACGTTAGCTTCAACCACACCATCAACAGCACCAGATACAGAGAAGCCTGTAATGTATGCGCTGAATGACCAAGTAGTCGGCGATGTATCAGTAAAGATCAACTGAAACGGAGTAAGTGTGCGAGCAGCACGATTGGTACGCAGCAAGTCATGCTGAGTATCATCCGGCAGATAGTTAATTACAAAGCTAAGTTGGCCTTCATCTTGCAAGCCCATACGCTTTTCTTTTGCTGTAGACGATAGATCAGTTACGTCAATCACAGCAGCAGATCCACCCGGACCAGTGAAAGACTTCACTTCTTTGATGGTTGTATAAGTAATCGGCGATGCGCCAGTCCCGATTTTAAGCAAAGTGCCTTGTGCTTCAATTGCGTTCGTTGACATTTACTGCTCCTTTCTATTTGCGCCAGACATAATAATCCTGTGTAACTCTGTAGATTGTTACATCAGGCTCGAAAAAATCCTCGTCAGTTTGCAGTAGTCCCTTAAATGCTGCCGCTTCCATTGCTGTTCTAACGGATGCCGCCAATGTTCGCGCTGCGGAATAAGTCTCTGCATAACTATCAATTTGAAATCTTACTAAATCAATTGTTGCACCACCATTCAATGTGTTTTCAGGTGTGCTAGAAATCCTTGTGTATATGATTGAAGGATAAGAAGGATTTTCAGGCATGAGTAATGGATAGCATCTGTTAGATACCAATCCCTTCAATGCGTTAAAAATATCTTCTTCAATCATTTTCTGTTGTATTTTTTCTCAAGTTTTTTGATCGACTTGCCTAAATTGGTTTTAATAGAATTAACAACATCTACTCTTGTCGATTCAAATGCTGGTCTGATAAATGGTCTGGCTGGCATAAACTTAGTTCCAAATTCTATGAATCGCCAATAAAATGCCGCCCCATCTGTTTCATATCTTTGACCAACTCTATTTAGTTGTCTATTACGTCTAGTGTTTGCATATTTTCTTTTTTTGCCATTTCGCACACCAACAACATAAGTTGCTCTACCTACATCAGACTTGGACTTTGAAAAAGCAGCATATACGTTATCTCTTAATTTTCCGGTCTTTACAGGTGCTTTTGCAATGATTTCATTCTTCAAAATCTTTGATGACTTGGCAATAGCACCTCTTAATTCTTTTCGTTGTAATTCAAGCGGCAATTGCTTAAGAGCATTATCTAGTGCTTTCAAGCCATCCACTTTCATTCCAATCATTATTCAGGCCTCTTGACGGTAATCTGCAATCCCTCACGGCGTTTTAATTCCGCGATGTGCTGGATATCATACGCCACACCTTCATACAAAATACGAAATTTTTCGTTAATTCCTGCAAGCCAGCGAATAGTTATTCTCAAAGTTGCTTCTGGCAAAACTTGTCCAGCAGTTATTAATTCCCTACCTGACAATGGAATGACCTCTGCCCATACCTCTGCAAAATTAGAAAATGACACAACAATTTCCCCAAATGAATTTTGGGTTTCAGTTGGTTGCTGAATAGTAATTCTGCGGTCTAGGCTTCCGGCTTTCATGGCTATAGCCCGATGTTAATGCGATGCTGCGACAGTAGATGCATTGCGCCTAGAGGTATCTCGTTGACAATGTTGCCTACATTGATTGCCTCACGATTGGCATACAGATGCCCTATATTGAGCAGCATGGCTTGATTAATGCTCTTAGGTATAGGATTGGTGTTCGGGCTTACATTGTCCGTATAACCCGCATTAAACGTAACTGTGACCGCATTCGGTTGCTGCCTTGTATCAGGCCATTTCTCGTTATAGTTTAGATTGATGACCGATGGCTTAGTCACATTGTCTAAAGTATATTTTGTAGATGAGAAAGTTTGCGTTGCCCCATTGGTGTCAACATAGGAAATTGACGTAATAGAATTTACTTTTGAAATCTGTAAATTTATTTCTGCGTCAGGGAAACGATCTAGCGTCAATGTATAAGTCTGATTCGCTATTGCCAATCCAGTATATTTTTCAGCAGATTCCCTAGAGGCAGCAATCAATGCCGTTACTAATGTATCGTCTGGATGCGATGGCGGTGATCCGCTTGTATCCAGCTTTAGATGTAGTCGTGCTTGTGCCAATGTGATTGGCTCTGCGGCAACATTATTCGACGGGCTAAGACCTGACATGATTACCTCAATGGTTTCATAGCACTAACATAAACGTATATCGTCATTCCGCTTTGATGAATACTATCTATCAAGAATCTTTTTTTCAATTGTTTTTCCCACCAAGGAATCGGCATTTGGATGAGATGAGCATTCCTGCCATCTGCCAAAACTTTAGCCGCTGCTCCGGTATGTATTGTGAAAAATCCTTTATAGATAGTCAGTTCTTGCAGGTGATCTAATACGTTATCCAACAACGAAGGTTCAATATGTTCCAGTACATCAATGCAACAAACTAGATCCGCTTTTGTTGCCTCTCCATATTCAGGGAAAACAGGATCATACGGATAATAATTTTCTAATTTTCTGGTAAGGCATTTTTTTAATAATTGCTTTCCAGCACCGTAATCACACAAACTATCAATCTTATATTCATCAATTAGGTCATCTATCAATGGCGCGACATACTTTGATGCCACTCCGTAATTCTGATTTTTATGCAGCAACTTTTGAAGCTCAAGATATTGATTTGTTATAAATTGCATTTTTGTACTCGCGCCACCAATGTTCTGATCCTCTAGCAGTTCGATACGATTCAAACCAAGGAATGCCAGCAGTCCAATGCAACAACTTAGCCCCACCTACATCTTGATCTTCATCAATTAATAAATTGTATGATTGATCAAGTTCTGCAATTTCTTCATCTTTGAGAAATTTTAATTGCAGTAAATCAATTACTTTTTCTTCTGCAATTCTTTCCATTGTCATTTGTCGCCATGATGGATGCTCACAGTTAATCATCATCATGCTCGCCCAATTCTTTCGTTCGTAATCTTCGTTCCTACACTCCATGTCTGTGCCGATATATTTCCTAGAGTGCTTTGTTTCGTATTGATGCTTAACTACCGCAACCGCATCAGTCATATCATCTAAAGTTTTTTTGTACAGAGCGATATCACTTACCATCAACATATCGCTTCCATCCATAAAGATTGCTCTACCAGTAAAGTTCATCAAAGCTGGAATAGCAAATCTTGAAACTGTAAACTTATTTGAGCCACACTTAAAACTTAAATTGCTAATTGGAGTTAATGCTACAGGTACAGTTGATCTACGAATGACTGAACTTGTAAAAACATGAAATCCAATCTGCTCTCTCTCATCATATCCACAAAACAAATTTAGCATTGGTCTATAGACAATCTTTTAAAACAAGTTAAGGAAGTTTCTCTTGTTGCATTTATTACTTCAACTTGTTCAGCTTCTAAATCTTTTGCAAGCACTTTAAACTTTTCCACCCAATCTTTTAGCAAGTCTTTTGATGGTGTGCTTTTGTCACCATGATAAGGATGTTTGCCAAAGAAATGTGGTTGATCATTTGTTCTCTGCATATCAAAGCCAAGCAAAATTATCCTAGCTGCGCCAAACAAAAAAGCTAGATTGACTGCCTGATATCCTGAGTTCCCTCCAAAATGCAAAATCTTTTTTCCAAGACCGTATTCCCAAACGCCCATCATGCGATTTAACTTATATTTTCTTTCCGCATCTGCCGATTGAGTCCATAGTTCAGCATTAGTAGTTTCTTTAATTCGTGCCATATGATGATCCCACCAATGGTCATCACAAGCATATAGAACGTCAGCACTTGGTATATATCTCCATGTATCTTTTACAGCAATGACGCGCCAACCATCTGCTCGCTGTTTCTGCGCGACGATCTGCGCGTCCGCTTCGGTAAGGCTTGGTCCGCTGGCGAGGACTGCGACAGTTGCTCCACTCCATCGTGCAGCGGATCGGTCAATGGGTTCCTTTGAGCAACTGCCATCATGGGGTTTGCATGAGCAACCAATCCCATTGACATAAGATGCTCGGCGACATCCATCGGAATTTTTAATCTCTGCTTTCTAAACATTGCACCAATTCTAGTATCCTCGAAATGTGCAAGGCCTATGACCTCAATCATCTCCATTAGTATTCGCTCCACCTCAAGTTTGTAAGCCCAATGATTGATTGGTTGCCTACATTCGTTAGCCTAAAATAATAAGTGCCGGGAGGTAATCCAATCAATTCTGAATCACCAAAAATTGCACCACCTTTTGTTGCTGACAACTTGTGATAATCAATTATTGTACCGCCAGTAATTGTCCCCCCGCTATTCATTGTGGTTGTTGATGCAATGCCGGGAGTATTGCTCATAGTATTAGATTTAATTATTGGCAGAGCAGTTTCGAATGTGCCGCCTTCTGTGCCGCCAGAAATTATCTCTATCTTTAAAACAGAATCATCTAATTCAAAATCTAAGTAGCTAATGCAGATGTCTCTGGTTATAACTGTTTTAATTGTTATGCTTGCTGCACTTGCTAGAGTAAAGTCTGCATAAGTATGAAACGTATTGCCGCTATAAAAGGCTCTATCTTTTTCGGTCTTACATAACACCGTAGTCGAATGGGAATTGTCTCCCATACTTCTATGACGAATTAACGCTCCTTGTGGACCTTCCCACAAAATATCATTTGCGTCATTCATCTTTTGCCTCTTTCATTTCTTTAGGTTTGTTGCGCCATTGCGAATAACAAAAAGCAATGCGCTGTGATTCATCTGCAAATGTACGACGAGCCTCAGCATCGCCCATACAGCGGGAGATAAACTGAGGCTCTGTCTCGCCTGTATTAGGCGTAGGCATATTTAGAATGTGCCTTTGATGAACGATGCAGGACGATACACAGTCAGAGCAAGACGTTCTTCTGCAAGCAGAGTTGCCATGTTCTTCTTGAAGTTATCGCCATCTTCATAACTGATCTGCACAGCAGCATCCATACGATCCCAAACTTGTGCGCCCATTGTGAAAGCACCAGCGAGGAAAGTACCAGCAGCAATGCTGTTAGTTGCCACTACTCGGCGACCCCATACTCGTGGACCGAGCGAATCAACTGGACCCATATCACCGTGGAAGATGTACTCACCATAAGTGGACTTCAACAGTTCAATGGTTTCCCAATCAGCAGGGTTAATCACGAAAGCATCTACTGGGTATTCAGCCAGAGCAGCTTGGGTAATTGCTTTACGCAGCGTATCTAGTTTAGTGTCACCAGTTGCGCCACGGTTATATGCCGTAAAGTTACCAGAGGCCAAGATACCTGCCATGTTGCCGCCTGTGCCTGAGCCGTTCAGAAGTTGATCTTCTTCTTCCAGTTTCAGGCCATAAGTCAAACGACCATTTACATAGCTTTGCAGTTGCGGAGCATCATCCAATACCTGACGCGATACAGGAATAAAATGCGCCAGAGTAACTACAGGCGAGTTTGCCAGCGTGAAGGTGATGCCAGACTCAGGCTTGGTTGTGTTCTCAACAACCAGCGGAGATGAGCCAGCACCCACAGGACCAGCATTGTCGGTAAAGACGTTTTCCTTAGTGAACTGAATCAAGTTAGAAGTCGTGCGACCAACAGGCATCAAGTCACGAATGGTCAATACGCGCTGAGGATTGGCGATGATCCCCGGAACGCGCATATCAGGAACCAGAGGTTGGTTCTGACCAGTAGCGTTAATGATCGCGGCTTTCATTTCCATGCGAGCAAACTTGCTCTTGCCTTCAGCCATTGCTTTGAACGAATCCGATTTAACGAATTGCTCACCAATAGTCTCAGTACGATTAGTGCTTTCTTCATTGCCAGCCGACATCTTGCGCTCAAGCTCAATACACTTGTCGGTCAGTTCAGCGGCTTTAGCTGACAGCTTGTCAATCGCAGCTTTGGTTTCGCCTTCGATTGACTTGCTATTAGCGATTTCGCCATTGGCTTTTTCAACCCAAGATTTTAGTTCTTTGGTGGAGTCCAACAGCTTGGCTTGCGTTTCTGCAAGCGATTTGATTTCTGCAATTTGATCAGACATGATTTTTCCTTTAAAGAGTCCGAGCGTGATTCAAATTTTCAGCAATGAGTTGCTGAATATCCTTCGGCAAAATAATTTTCTCAGACTCACTCTGAGTAAAGATTCGCTTGGCTCGACTTGCCGTTGCCGTTGCCAACGATTTAGAGAACCCCGCTGCCTCTCGCAGAAAGTCCTCAAATTCTTTTATCGTATGAATACAGTCTAATGCTGACTTCACACTTGATAGATCTACTCGCGCCGCATCATCAGCAGGGAATGTAACGATAGATACTTCCACTAACTCAGATACATTCTTTATCACGCGAATAGTTGAATCTTCTTTGTTAATGAATTCAACATCATCACTACTTAACATATACCCAATGCTTAAACCATCAATGGTTTCATGTTGCATTGCCGCTTTGACGATTGCTGCATCAGGATTACCTGGAGTAAGTTCACCCTCAATCAGTAATCCTTTTTCATCTTCATACATCTTAGTCCACTTACCTACAGGTAGTTCCCAAGACTTATGATTGATAAACATCTTAGGCATCCTTGCTGCGCCATCGGATATTTTTTGAATCATCGACTTGTATGCTCCGGGCATAATGGTGTCGTTGTAACTATCAACACCACCAAAGACTGAAGCGTATCCACTAAAGGTTCCTGCGCCATCACTCGCAAATTTTAGCGAGACATTTTGCAGGTCAATTGTCTTGCGCTTAATTGCCATGATTGACCCTTTCGAATTCTGAATCTTGTTCCATTCTTTCTCTGCCCAACTCTTACCGGGATCGCCGCCCCATAATGCCCAAGCGATTCTTCCGGCACTTGGATATCCATCTTGATCTGGATAAAATCCTTCACCCTCTTTATCTACTTCGTGTCGAGCAAAATACGAAACCATACGTCCTATGGTTTCATCGGACAAATCTTTTTTATTGATGATGTCTCGCGCTCTTGCGACCCCGACCTCTGTTCCACCACGGTTGTATTCTTCGCGCCATGCAAGACCTCGCTTCGCTTCTTCGACCATTCCGTTTGTTGGGATAGGCATTATTGTGCTACCGGAGGTTGTGTATTAACAGATCCACCAGTTGCGGATGCCCCTAGTAAAGCCAATGGCACTAAGTTAGATTGGGCGGTTAATTCATTTGCACTATCAATAGGTGGCAAGTTCTCTAGCTGTCGCCATTCATTGCGAGTCATCAATCCATTCTGTACTGCCTTCGCGCCATTCTCCAATCGTGCCGCCATGTTCGCTCTTAGAATCGCATCAATAGAAAACTCTACTGTGTACAATTCTTTTTGACCCGGAGTTAAGACACGACGATCAATTGCTTGCTCCAACAATTCAATCATCGGACGCAATCTAAATTTATAAAATCCTTCAATTATTTGCTCAATACCGCTGCCCCATGTTGTCGTGCTTGCGGTATCGTTAATCATTACAGAAGGAACGCCAAACCATCTTGCGATATCTTCCACCGCAAAACGACGAGTATCCAGCAGTTGCATATCTGCTGGAGTCATATTTAATGGTTGGAATTGTGCGCCAGCTTCTAGGACTAGCAGATCGTCATTGTTGCCTTCAACAAGACCACGATAATTTTCTCTGATCTTTTCGCGCTGTTCAGCAGTCAATAACTTGTCAAGCATAAACATTCCCGGACGTTTACCCGCTTTGCGGAATGTTTGCTGTGTGTGATTTTGTGCGTCAATAGCAACGCCGACAGATGACCGCATATAGTCAAGTCGGCTCATACCTACAATGCCATTACCTTTATCGCGCCAATGCAAGATGCTTTTCTCATCATATACAATCACCTTGCCTTCATATTGATATTTGTAAATGACCGCACGATCAGGCAACACCTCTACTTCAACTTGATCGGATGATAAAGGCCACATCTCAATGACTTCGCCAAGATCATTACGAACTAATCTAGCAAAGGCATTGCCTCGCATTAAAAAGTTTAGCGTAAAGAATTGCCAGAACTCCATAGGCGTATGTCGCCTATTTGGATTGTCATGTAACAAAAGCCAAAGATTGGTATCACGCGCTAACTCTTTGTGACCATCTTTATCAAGGGCTTTCTTATAAACAAAAAGCGGCAAAGAGGCGATGTTGTCGGTAAGCAGTTCAATTGCTGACCAAACTGCCGAGACTTGGAGTGCGCCATCAATGCCGTAATCTTTAGCAGAGTCATAAACTTTTGTGAATGGCTCTGTATATTGAATTCCATCCTGCTGGCCTGTAGACCCTACGTTGCCAAACCAGCGTCTAAGGGATTGGAAGAAAGTTGCCATTTAGCTTTTCCTATGCATAAGTCAATGACAATGGATTGTTAAGATAATCATCCAATCGACCTCCAGCAGGTTCCGGATTAAGACTGATTAAAGAGATTGCATTAAACAATGCCATCAGCGGATCAATCTTTGCAAACCCTGCCGCTTGTTTGGTAATTAAGATTGCATTACCTCGCGGCTCTACTCGCGCATTACCAACACACCATGCCATTAACGATTGTCCGCTGTGTATGATGTGACCTTCTGCTAATTTTCTCTCTGTGGTTTTTATTGCGCCTGTTAATTTCCAGCCTTGAGAAATACCGATAATCTTATCGTTCGGAATTCCCTTATCCATTAAGGCATCTAAAATCCCACCAAGTCCATGAGGATCAACGCCGATTTTATCTAATAGTCCGGATTCTGCCACTAAAGCACATAAAAAAGCTACTGCTTCAACATCTTGCCCTATGGCATCAACAATCGTTAAATCGCCATCAGCAGCAAAATCATGGAATCTTGATGCTTCGGATTTTCGTCTTTCAAGTACAGAGGGATGCGCCCACGCATGAGTCCATACCATCCACTCACCAGTTTGTTTCGTTCTGCCAACAACAGCGAATCCTAGCAAGTCATCAAGACCGCCACCGTCAATTCCAATATCAATGACCTCACATTCTTTGAGCAATGCTTCTAATTGAAACTTTTTCTCTGCCGCACATTGTTCCCAAAAGTCTGCTCCAGCCCATCGGTCAGACATAAGAGCCAAACCGATTTCTACATTCAAATGCTGTGAAGCCCATCGGCGTAATTCTTCTTCGCCAGCAGCTTCAGCTTGTTCGTAATCAGGAATCAATCGATCAACAGTAATTGACTTACCGTTATTCGGTGTAACTAATTGCCAATTCTTTTTATCTCGCCAATCCATCTTTGGTGGTAACTCATAAAGTATTGGCAAGATCGGTGCTTGCAATTCACCATCACGAACTTTTCTAGCTTTGAGAAGTTCTGCTTTGAATACACCAGCCGGAGGTCGTTCCGATTGTGTGGTGATATTGATAAGGAAGGCTTCAGGTTGTGATATCAATCCACCGCGCAACTGACCAATGATTCGATCAGCATTGTTCATTTGCCCGATTACATGAATCTCATCAATCAATACGCCAGCAGGTTTTGAACCTGTAACTACAGTTGGACTGAATGACTTGACCTTTAGAAATGCGCCTGTTGGTCTATAGACAATTTTCTTGATGTGACTTTGGATATGAAACTTAGCCGACAGCACCGGATCGATTTCAATCATGCCAGCCGCTTGCTTAAAAGCAAGATCAGCAATCTCTTGGGTAGGACCAATGAAGATGTATTCAGCGCGAGGCCGAGGCGAAACTAGAACAGCGGTGAGCAAGAATGCCGCAGCATATGTTGTCTTTGAATTCTTTTTGGGAACCATCAAAAACAGTTCCCGAATATGTCGCTCTTTTGTTTCTGGATCGTAACTACCAAACGCTGCTCGGACAATTTCAATAAACCAATCTCCAGCAGCTTCGCTCATTGATGGATTGCCAATAACATCTGGCAACTTCAATTTCTTAAATACTCTTTCTGCTCTATCTGCTAATTCTTTATTCAGCGGTAATTGGGGACACAGCGACTTGCCGCTGCGGATACGGTCTTGCCAATCTCTGCACGATGTATCCCATTGGCTCACTCTAGCAATCCCTCCCATGAGGTTCCAACCTCCGCTGCTTTCGCCAATGCTGCTGCAACTTCTTTCTTGCCCATCTCATCTTGTTGCTCTGACCATCCGGCGCGACACTTCATCCAGAAGATTGC
>Ga0315909_10002023_pt1 | contig 26645 bp, 39 predicted proteins | sample LakEriMetagenome_11_FD_203527 | JGI IMG/M metagenome (GOLD analysis project Ga0315909, IMG submission 203527) | Freshwater fungal communities from buoy surface, Lake Erie, Ohio, United States - Buoy 2 MA125 | ecosystem: Environmental > Aquatic > Freshwater > Lake | place: USA: Lake Erie, Ohio...
AAATGTGAACATTGTGGGATTGATTTGATGAATGCTAGTATTACACAACAAAAGATATCCGAACTTGATGGTTATATCAGTCAAAAAGATAATGTTTGGACTACGATGCAGGTTTTATCAGGCATAGAACAAACTTTTGTTAGGTTGAAAAAAGAGTTTGATGAATATGAAAAAAACAAACTTATCAAAGAAAAGTATGATGCAACTATTGAAAATTATCAGTTAAAAATTGACGGACTTCAATCAAAGTTGACAGAGTATGATAAGATGTTGGATAAAATTAAAGAAAATGAACATATTGATAGTATGTTGATTAAAGCGGATATAAGGTTATCCGATTTAGAAACAAGTAAAACCAATACTGTTCAAACAATTAATAATAGTAATTACACCATCAAAACGTTAGAGGAAAACATCAAAAATAATTTGAACACCATTATCAAAATTGCAGAAGAGCAAGAAAAAGAAAAAATCCATAAGATTTTCTTGGATGCATATGGTAAGAACGGAATATCCAAAATCATAATGAAAACAATGATGCCACTTATCAATTCAGAACTTCAAAGATTGATGGAAGATAGTTGTTATTTCAAATTGGAAGTTAGAATCAGTGACAAAAATGAAGTAGAATTCATTATGATAGATAATGGTACTGGTGTTGAAAAATTAATGGCGTCAGGTTCAGGTTATGAAAGAACGATAGCATCATTGGCATTGAGATCGGTTTTAAGTAAAATTTGTTCTTTACCTAAACCAAATGTTATAGTTTTCGATGAGGTATTTGGAAAAATATCAAATGACAATTTGGAATTAGTGTCTGAATTTTTTGTCAAAATAAAAGATTACTTCGAAAAGATATTTTTGATTACACATAATCCGATGGTAAATCAATGGGCTGATAGTATAGTTAAAATTAAAAAAGAAGATAATATTTCAAAAGTTTATCAATAGTATTGTTTTTTATTGTATATTTGAAAAAAAAGTAAAATGACAGATAAAAAAATTTTGGTTAAGGATTTAGTTGTTCATTTAAAAAGAATGGATTTTGTAAAACACATGGTTGATTATATCAACAACGAAATTCCTTTAACTATCTTTCCTATTGCAAAAAGAGAAGGGTTAACGATAAATGAATGGGTTAAGGATGTTGAGGATGATACAAAACAACATACTGTATTGACGACTACTAGAATATCATACGATGGTGTTAAATCATTTTTAGTGTATAGATTTAATAAAATCTTATCATCATATAAAGATGCGAATATTAAAGTACTCAAAATTGCTGAAGTTGAAAGTACCGATAATGAAGAAATTAAACATAAATCTTTTGACGCTATATTTGATTTTAATGGTGATATTATCATAATTGAGATAAAAGTAACACAAAGTGATTCAGGATTTACAGGTGCAACACACACAACATCAAAGGCTAATACTTATCTTTTAATTTCTTTAAAAGTTAACAGAAATAAAAAAGTAATAATAGATGAAAAATATATTGATGGGGCATTTGCAATGTTGATTAATTTAGAAAAAACAGAATGGAAGGGGGAACCTAAAAAATCGAGTAGTTTTAGCTCATTTAAGTTATTATCAAAGGATAATCATGATGAAAATATTATTTGTGGTAAACTCAAAAAAAATAAAGTTAATAAAAAGATAATTTTTGAAAAAATATGAATGAAGTTATATTAGGTAACGCTATTGAAGTATTACAAAGATATGAAGATAACACGTTTGATTTGACGGTAACGTCACCACCTTACGATAACTTAAGAACGTATAACGGGAAAATTAAGGATGAAGTCGTTTTTGAAGATGGATTTAGTTTTCCCTTTGTTGAAATGGCTCGTGAACTATATAGAGTTACCAAAAAAGGAGGTGTTGTGGTTTGGGTTGTAAACGATCAAGTAAAAAACGGAGGTGAAACTGGTAGTTCATTCAAACAGGCTCTTAAATTTATGGAAATTGGATTTACATTGTATGATACGATGATTTATCATAAAAATGGTGCACCATTTCCTGAAACGGGTAGATATTCACAAGTTTTTGAATATATGTTCATATTAACAAAGGGTAAACCAAAAACCGTTAATCTTTTAAAAGATAAACCAAACAGATGGGCAGGGCATTCAAACTTTGGTGATCCGTCAAAAAGGGAAAAAGATGGAAACTTGAAAAAAGTTGATAAGTTTACTGTTGCTGAATTTGGAACAAGGTATAATGTTTGGTATATAAATAATGGAAAAGGGTTTTCATCCAAAGACGATATCGCATTTCAACATCCTGCAATATTTCCTGAATCACTTGCCGAAGATCACATTTTATCTTGGAGTAATGAAGGTGATTTGGTATTGGATCCGATGTGTGGCAGTGGAACAACATTGAAAATGGCAAAATTAAATAACAGAAATTATGTTGGAATCGACATCAATGTTGAGTATGTTGAGTTGTCAGAAAAAAGAGTAGAATCGGTAGTACCATACACTGAAGAAAATATAAATCCAAAGGTTAAATTTATATTATCTAAACAGGATGCATTGTTGAAAAGAAAAAGTAAAAAAGAAATTTAAATATTTATATATAGAATATGTTTGTGGTTAATAGAATTATACGTAAATTTGTTTTGTGGTTAACAACAAAGAAAATGAGTAGAAAAAAAACTAATACAAAACAAAAAAAAGACCCCCAATATATGTTATTTGTTTTTGGGGATTTAGCCGAATCAAGTGAGGTTACACAATACATTTCTAGTCAATTACTTACAATTGTTAGTTCACAGTTTTTGAAATATACTTATGGTGAATATGGAATTGTTTTCAACTTTAGAAGTGATGAAACATTCGATGACTTGAAAGAATATGTTGATATGGCTCTTTCAGATTTAACCGACCAGTACTTCTTATTAGAAACAACAAAAAACTTTGAAATAAAAATGCCAAGAAAGATGAAAAAAGATTTCTTGAACATAGACAACCAATTAAGTAACGATATACCAATTGCGGGTTCTATTTCGAAAGAAGAAAAACCTAAATTTAATTGGGATGAGAAAAAAATTATTACTTTTGATTTTTTATTACCGGTAATCAATCAAAATTTTGAAAACATAACAGAAGAAATAGTAGAAGAAGAACCGTCAATAGACGACATTTTAGATAAAATATCAGAGAGAGGAATAGATTCATTAACAAAAAGAGAAACAGAAATTTTAGAGAATTATGGAAAGAGAAAGAATTGAAGAAGTAAAAAACAGTAATCCTTTAAATCAGGATGAAATCCAAATTTATTTGAAAGACATTCGAAAGTTAAAAGTAATGACACCTGAAAGGGAAAAGATTCTTTCAGAAAGAATCACGTCAAATAATTGTACAGCAAGAGAAAGGGAACTTATCTATAAAGAACTGTTAGAGGGTAATTTGAGATTCGTGATTACTGTTGCTAAACAATATCAAAATCAAGGAATTGATTTATCTGATTTAATTGCTGAAGGTAATTTTGGTTTAATGAAGGCTATCAAAAACTTTGATTGGAGTAAAAAGAATCGTTTTATTTCATACGCAGTTTGGTGGATTAAACAATCTATCTTACAATCACTTAATGAAAATTCAAGAACAATCAGACTACCAGTGAACGTTGTTCAAGATATGCAAAAAGAAAAAAGACAAATCGAAAATACAAATAAAGAATTGTCTAGTAAGTTTGCAAATCTACCTAAAATTATAGATTTGGATATGCACATCAATGAAGATGGTGATACATTGATTGATGTTATAAAAAATGAAAATGTTGAATCCCCTGATGAAATTTTTTCTACACAAGATACTTTAAAAGAAAAAATGATGTCAATTATGTCTGTTTTGGATGAAAGAGAAAGAACAATAGTTGAAGATTACTATGGTTTGTCAGGAACACCAAGAACATTAGAAGACATTGGTATGGACTTTGGTTTAACAAAAGAAAGGGTAAGGCAAATTAAAGAAAAGGCACTTCGCAAGTTAAGAAACGAATGTTCTGAATTATTTGATTATTTATAAAAAAATTTGGCAGAATCAAACCTTTATCATATCTTTGTATCACAAACAAAAAAGGTAAGATATGACGATGACTGAAAAAATTACAAAACTTCAAGAGTTGAACAAAGAAATTGGTTCAATCAAAAACAACTTCAAAACTGATATGTTCAATTTTATTATTGGGGAGTTCGAAAAAAGAGGTTTTGTAACTGATCCACGAGGTAAAGGGTTTGAAAGAGGATTATATAATCCTGAATTGAAAGTGTCAATTCATGTTGGTAATATTTCAAATATGTCCGTAGGAATTTCTGTTATTGATATGGTAAATAATGGAATGAATTGGGGAACCGCATACAACTCGTTAACTAACGGAACTGAAATCAGGTTTAATTATCTTAAAAATGATTTTGAAAAGTTTTACAACACAACTTTCAAAAATCGTGTAAAAAAATTGGAAGAAATTTTGGCAGATTAAAATCTCTATCATATCTTTGTATCACAAACGATGAGAGATTAGTCAATCATAATTTGTAACGGGAAGCTTACTCCTGGAGTCGTAAGTCGTCGTGACACCGCGGTTAGTGTGTCGGGTTTAAATTCCTCGAATCGGACCGAAAAAAATTAAAAGGGTGGGTTTTCCCACCCTTTTATATTTATATAATAATATTTTGGTGTCAGAATACATCAAAACAACCATAGTCAGAATACTATGGTTGTTTTTTGTTAAGATGATGTTTTATTTTAAAAAATCCCTATTTGTTTTATTTTTTGATATTTATTGATTATATTTTACTATTATGAATGAAAAATTCTTACCGTGGTTTCTTTTATTTTGTGCTCTTGGACTTTCGGGGACTGCCGCTTACTATAGTGTTGTAGGTTTAAGTATTGTATTTGTTGGTGTGGCAATACCAGTAATAATAATGGGAAGTTTTTTGGAAATTTCTAAAATTGCAATTGCCACATATCTACACGAAAATTGGAAAAATACTTATGGTGCCTTGAAAATTTATATGACAATTGCGCTTGTAACACTTTCTATTATTACTTCATTAGGGATTTATGGGCTTTTAAGTACAGGATTTCAAGGAAACATTGCAAAACTTGAAATAAATGAAAAACAAGTAAAAAATGTCGAAGTAAAGAAAAAAAGATTTGATGAAATTAAAATCGAATTAACAAAAGAAAAAACAATCTTGGATGGTGACATAACTAAGTTGAGGGATGGTTTATCGAATAACACAACAACACAGACTGTAGATAGAAAAACTGGACAGGTTATCACTAAGGCAAATAATGCAAATAGAAAATCATTTGAAGGACAATTAAAAGAAGCACAAGTAAGACGTGACACAATTGCAAAAAGAATTGATGCAATGAATGATAGTATCACAAATCTTGAAGTCCAAATACTAAACATGGAGTCAGAAGAAATTTCAGGTAGTGAACTTGGTGCTATTAAGTATGTTAGTGAAATATTGGATTGGGACATCAAAAGAACTGCAAACTTATTTATATTGATTCTTATATTTGTATTCGATCCACTTGCCATTACTTTAGTTATTGCTACAAATCAAGCATTTAAATCAAGAAGAAAAGTAAAAGAAGAACCAGAACCAACATCAACCCAAGAGGAAGAGATTTATCCCGTAAATACACCTGATTACCCCGTAAGTACCCCACTAGTTACCCCACAAGTTGAGGTGGACATTGATGTCCCCCACGAAAAAGAAACCAAACAAGCACCGACTAACTACCAAACAAGTACCGAGCAAGTAATTGAAGATACAATTGTTAAAAGTGTTGAAGTTACAGAAATACAAGAAGACGAAATAAAAACTGAAGACACAAAACAGGTAATAATAGAAGAATCAATCGATAATCAACCTAAAAAATTATCATACCTTAACAGAGATGGTTATGGAAAATCTTTACGAATTGACAGATTTTAAATCAATCGGTTTAAACGATAAGAAAACACAAATTATTCTTGGGGACACAAGAAGAGATTACAAAAATTATATCAATTCATTAAAGTATAGGTATAACAAGAAAAATCCTTATTTACCAAACTACGTCATTACCAAAAATGGTAAAATTTTTCAAGTAATTCCACCAAATGCTTATTCCAATTACATGGAAAAAGAATCTATTGACAAAAAGTCTATAATTATTGTTTTGGAAAATATGGGTTGGCTCAAAAAAAATCCATTGGACAATACGTATACAAATTGGTTAGGTGATATTTATAAAAAGGAAGTTTTCGAAAAAAGATGGAGAGATGAAATTTTTTGGGAACCTTATAATAAAAAACAAATAAAAACACTATCTGAACTTATTTTAACATTGTGTGAAAAGTTCAGTTTACCAAAGAATATGGTAGAAACAAATGTGATTTGTGATGGTGTTGAAAACATAAAAGGAATTACAAGTAAAAGTAATTTTGATATAACATATAAAGATGTTAACCCATCTTTTGATTTTAAACTTTTAAAAAAATTAATACAAAATGATGAATCAATATGACGAAATAAAATCTTTACTTAAAAGGTCTAGAATGTTAATGGAGCAAACAGGTCCAATTAACATGGCTAAAAGTATTGAAGATGAAATCGAATCAGACACACAAGACACAAAAGAAGTCGATCCAGAAGAAGTAAAAAAAGAAAAAAGTAAAACGTATAGAATATCAGGTGGGTTACTAAGTCTTTATAGTAAAGACAAAAAAGATTTGGAACTTACATCAGAAGAAAAAAGTGCGTTTCAGGAAACTATGGATGATTTTGTTGAAGATGTATCCAATCTAACGGAATTTGGAAAACTTAATGTTTATGAAAATTCAGTTGAATGGAGTGGTAAAATAATGGACGCTGACATCGAATTTTTCTATACTATTGGTGAAGAAACAGGTGTTTATATCAATGGAGATATGATAAAACTTGATGATAAATTAGTAGAATTAATAAACAAACTAACCACTTTTTATGAAAAGTTCAAAACAAAGTGGGCTAAAGTTATAGGATTAAGAAAGAAAACAAAAGAACAAGAAAAATGAAAAAATTTTTAACAGAAAACTTCAGATACGTAATTTACGGGTTGATAGCCATTTTGGGTTTTTATCTTATTTCAGTGTGGATGAATCCAAAAGTTGATATGAGTGAACTTGACAAATACAAATTAGATCAGTTGAATCAAAACATAAAAGATATTACAGATAATCAAAAGAAACTTGACAGTACTATTCAAAATTATAACAACGAATTAACAAAAATTGATTCAACCATATCACAAGTTAGAAATCAAAAAACAATAATTAAGGAATATTACAAAGGAAAAGGTGAAGAAATTGATACAATGACATCTTCACAGTTAGATAGTCTGTTCCATAAAAGATATAGTTATTAATATGAAAAAATTAATTTACATTCTAATAATGATTTTACCTTTTCCACTTTTGAGTCAGGTAAAAAAAGACACATCTATGGTTTGTTTACCATATAGTGTGGCAAAACAAGTTGCTTTGGATTTGAATAAGTTGGATTCCATTATTGAAATCAACAATTTGACAAATGAAGAATTAAAGCAGACAGAAAGAAAAGTAATATATAAGGATAGTATTATTACGGTAATGAAAGAAAAAGAAGTCAATTATGAAACAATTATCACAAAAGAAAGAGAAAAGTTCAAAATTGTTGACGATCAAAACACTAACTTAAGAGATGAGTTAACAAAGGTAAGAAGAAGAAGAACCTTTTTGGAAATATTTGGAGGAGCGGTAATTGGTACATTAGGAGGAATATTAATATTAAAATAAATGGCACTTTCAAGTTCAGACAAAAAAGAAATAGAGTCGATTATTAGAAAAGAAATCAAAAGTTTCCTTAATGCTCCTACTGTAAAAAAATTTGAAGATAGTATTATAGAAAAAATTAAAAAAGATATGGAAAAAGGTAATTTAAGAGGAGACATTAACGAGTATATCAGAAAGGCGTTTGTTGAATTTTATTATTTCCTTTGGAGTAAACGTTCCACTTGGGAAAATTCAATTAAAAATATAAAATGATGTACACCAAAAAGTTTATACAAAATTTAATTTCAGAAGCATTCAAAGAAACAATTGAAGCAACATCAACAGGTTCTTCAGGTTCATTTGAACCATTATTTGGTGATGTTGAAGAAGAAAATAATGAAGAAGAGTTCACCGAAGCCACATCATCAAGTAGTTCAGGTTCTTATGAAACTGCATCGTTTTTAGCAAAAGATTTAAAGAATTGGGGACCTTCAAAAAGAACACAAATACCTGGTGGACAGTTTGTTTCAGTAAAAGAAAAATGTAAAACTTTCCCTTATTGTAACCAAGGAATAGGTGCCCTTGAATTTTCTAATAGTAAAACTAAAGCAATAAAAAATTTAACGAAAAGAAAACCCAAAAAAAAGAGACCTTTAGATGAAGCAATTCACAATGTTTCTTTGAAAACGGGATTATCTGAACAGGAAATAAAAAACATAATATTATCGGTGATAAACCGGTAATTTATAAAATTGTTGATATTTATAGGTTATGGACAGAGAAATATTAAATATAGTAAATAAAGTTTTGTCAGAAGAATTGTCTGGTAAAATTTCTAATGTAAAAAGAAAAATTTACGAAGGTAAAAAAATGTGTGAACAATGTGGTTCAGCAATGAATGAAGGTGCGTGTAATGAATGTGGTTATATGGAAGGTGAAATGCAAGAAAAATTACATGGCAAACAAAAGAAAATTGATTTAAACAAAAATAATAAAATAGATGCTGAAGATTTCAAACTATTGAGAAGAAAAAAGAAAAGACACACTAATGAAGGTGACGTTGAAGAAGGAAACGCATTTACAGGTGCACTAGAAAGGGCAAGAGAAGAAAATAAAAAAACATTTACAGTTGGGGGTAAAAAATTTCCAGTAAAAGAATCGGTATATAGAATAGACATTGACGGGGAAAAATACTTTTTCAATGAAAACGAAATGGTTGATGTTATTGAAAATATTGTTTTAGAAGAAAAGAAGAAGAAGAAGAAAACAACAACAAAAAAGAAAACGGTAGATCCAATCAAATTAACAAAAGATAATATTTCTAAGTCTGGTAAAGAAAATGAAGATTACATTGATAGTGTCATCAAAAAAATGAAAGATTATCTTAAAGATGGTTCTAAAGGAAAATATGAAATGAATCCAAAAGATTTCCCAAGAGGTAATGGTGAAATTGAAAAGATGGAAAAAATGGCTTACATACCATCAAATGCGGTACAAGATTACGTTGATAATTTTACAGCGGCTAGTTTGGAAAATTTAGATTACGATGGTATTTCACCAAACGAAGATTGGGTAGATGATTTAATGGTAGGTGCATCAAGAACAGGAAATAATCCTGAATGGGCAAATGCTGTTGAAACCCCAGCAAACAAAAAACGTAATAAAATCAGACAAGATAACTTACTTGCAAAGATTAAAAGAAAGGCGTACAACAAGTCAGCACAACCAGTGGTTGGTGACAAGAGTGGTAGTGAAACAGATGCTGGATCTAAAATTTTGATGAAATTAGAATCTAAAGAAGAAACAAAAGTAATTAGCGACATCGAAAAAATGAAAAATTTGATGGAGTATCACAAAAAAACACAATAAAATAGTTTAGATTTATTACGACCCGTATTATTATTTAGTATGACATTAGATAGTAATATGGGTCGTTTTTTCGATTGGTTAGTCAAACCAATGAATGATGACGATGTTATAGCTTGGAATTTAGCAAATAACATTACACCCGAATTAACCGAACTTTTCAGAGATTTTTGTTTTTCGTTTATCACGTTACTTAAAGACACATACTTAGGTGATGACTTTGATACTAACACACAAACAAAAGTTGGAATGACTTTGGAACAAAAAAAAGGACATTTTTTGTGGTGTTGGAATAAAAACATAGAAAACTTCAAAAAAGAAAGTATCAACTTTAATTTTACAAATGGTGATGTGGAATTTTTTGAAGGGTTTTTCTTTGAAGTTTTTTATAATCAAACCGATAACAAAATAAAAGAAACGATGGATGAATTTTTCAGACAAATATTTGAACGTCATGGTAAAAAGACAAAATCAGACATTGAAATATTCACAGACATTTATAAACTTTTGGAAAGATCTTTGAAAACAGTATAAAAGTTTATTTACTATTAAACTTTAATAATTTATGTTTAAAACAAAATAAAAAATAATATTAATAAAAATGGAAACACTTGAACAAATCAAATCTTTAGTTGAAACTTTAGTAGTTGATGCAACTAAATTTTATAATGGAAATAAGTCTGCTGGTGTTAGAGCAAGAAAACTTTCACAAGAATTGAAATCGGCAGCACAAAAATTAAGAACTGAAATTTTAAACGAAAGTAAAAAAGAAAAGGATGCATAATTTCTTCCCCGCATTTACTTGTTTCCTTTTCGTTTTTTCAATAATAGCCCTTTTAAGATTAGTTTTTAATTTTATTAGGGCTCTTTTTTCGGCACCTCCAAAACCTTTGGAATTGTCATTGTTAGAAACAACGATATACGGGGTATTTGTATCATACATAATAACGTATTTAATTTTTATATAAAAACATGGTTTACAGTAATTTTATAAATAAAACAACTAAATATTTGAAGTCAGTAAGAGTATTGAAAAACTATGTAAGTTTTGATATGATTTTCCCTAAGACTTGGGTATTTCCAAAAAATTATCCACAAGGAATCGAAGTTTTAGTTAATGAAAATGATGAAGCAACTATTCATTCATTTGTTTCAGAAAACACCAATGATTTGATTGACTCAATTGAAAAATTGATAGACACTCTTGTCAAAACTAATATAGAAAGGGAAGAAAAAGAAAAACTTTTCAAAAGTAAAGTTCAAGAACTTAAAAGTATTTTTGATAAAGAAAAACTTGAAAACCTTAAAGGTTTAAAATTTGATATCGAAGAATTTACAAAACTTTTAGAAAATGGAACAGAAAAACTTGACGCCGAAGTTGAAGAAAGAGCTTGAAAGTCTGATGGAAGAAAGAATGATGTCAGAAAAAATTAACGAAAAAAATAAAATGATTTTTTCAGAACAACTGAAAAAGATGAACCCTAAAGAAATTAAAAATACAATTAAAGAAGAAAAGAAGATTAGTTTATGGGGGAGAATCAAGAGAGTTTTAGGAATGAACTGATAAAACTTGCAGAGTCCGTCGAAATATTAGAAAATAGTTTTATCGGTAAACACAATATTGAAATAAGTGTATCATTAGACGAAAGTGATTTTTCTAACGTTAAAGATTATGTTAATGAAAAATCAAGTGATAGAATAATAATTTCTATTGGAAAAGTTAATTTTACCTTTTCGAAAAAGTAGTCTTAAGTCTGTATAGTCTTTTTTTGTCAAATCCTTTTTCTTCTAAAACGCTATATATCCATTTTCTTTGTGTTATAGAAATATCACGTACAAACAACCCATCCATTCTATTATTTTCCATAAAATGACTTTGAAGTATATCTAAAAACCTTTCAGATTCATCAGAATCTTTTAATGAAAAAAGGGATACTGATGTTTCTATCTGTACACACAGTTTGTTATTAAGGGTGTAGACACTTTTAAATTCTTTATCATTCAGATACTTTTTTAAAAATTCATCGAACGAAATCTTTTTTTGTTCTTGCCAATCGAACAGAAGTTCTTCTACTTTATATTTTTTTATATCCAAAAAGACAAATTCGGGATTATCTAAGTTCACTGGTAAGTTCCTACCTAAGTCATCTGTTAAAAATAAAGAAGTCTGTATTTTAGTTTTATTTGTTAAAATTGCTAATTCGTAGTCTACAGGGGTTGCATTTTCAATTTTCTTATCAAAACAAATTTTATCATTTTCTTTAATTAATTGATTGAATTTTTCCCTGGCACTTTTTTCTGTTGCATAACGTTTGATAATTTTTCTTTTTTTCTTATTCTTAAATAAAACTATTAAATAATTGTTTGCCATGAAAAATTATTATGAAATATTAGGTGTTAATGAAAGTGCTTCGCAAGACGATATAAAAAAAGCCTATAGAAAATTAAGTAAAAAATATCATCCAGATGTAAACCCCAACGGGGAAGAAAAGTTCAAAGATATTACTGAAGCTTATGAAGTATTGGGTGATGAAAATAATAGAAGAAAGTATGACAACCGTGGATCTGGTGGTTTTGACATCAACAGTATGTTTGAACAAATGATGGGTGGAGGTATGAGACAAAAACCAAAGGCACCAGATAAAGTTATGGAAATAGTCATTTCGCCACTTGATTCTTATTTCGGGGTTAAAAAAGACATCGATGTAACGTCACTTGATTGTTGTGGTGGGTGTAATGGTAATGGTGGACAAAGAAACACTTGTAATCACTGTAAAGGTTCGGGTTACATCACACAAAGATTTGGTATGGGACATTTTATGCAACAAATCCAAACAGGATGTCCTATGTGTAAAGGACAGGGGTCAGTAATATCCGTTGCCTGTAACACTTGTGGAGGTAGAGGTGTGACACCAAAAAAAGAAAAATTGAATGTAACAATACCTTCTAATGTCGATAATGGTGATTTTATGCGAGTAAAAGGAAGGGGTGATTATAATTTGAATGTAAGGGATAAAGGTGATATCATATTAAAGGTGATTATGGCAAATGATAACGACTTTGAAAAAATTGGAAGAGATTTGGTTTTCAAAATGAAGGTGACGCCTATTGATATTCTTATGGATACACCAATAGAAATTCCACATCCTGATGGAAAATTAAAAATACATTTACCTGATGTGTTTGATAGTGAAAAACCGTTGAGGGTTTCTAATAAAGGATACAAGTATTCTGATAGAAATGGTGACTTATATATAAAAGTTACTGTCACTAATAATAAAATTAGCAACAGTAAAATTGTGGAAGGATTAAAAGGATTGTTAGAACAAACTGAAAATGTTCCTGATTAATTCAATAGTGCCATAAGCAGATGATATTAACATATATACGGCAATTACTATCATCCATTTTTGTGAAGTACTAACCCCTTTTTTACAAGTTTTGCAACCTTCTTTTTTTGTTTCTTGTTGTAATGTTTCTATATTTTCCATAATAAATAATTATATCTTAAATTATTATATAAGTGAATAAATTTTAAGTTTGATTTGAACATAAAAATAAACTATATTTAGATAAAAAAACAAATGTTAAGTTATATAGGTGGTAAAAGTAAAATAGGTAAATGGATAGTCCCTTATTATCCAAAAGATATGGAAACGTATTTAGAAACATTTGGGGGGATGTATTGGTGTTTCTTTAATATGGACTTGAAAGAATACCCAAATCTTAAGAAAGTGGTTTACAACGACTTTAACCCGTTGAACTATAACCTTTTTAAATGTGTTCAAAATCCGACAGAATTATTAAAAGTAATTAATTCAATAGAATGTCAACAGTTCGGGGTTGAAGTTACACCACCACAGATGAAAGAACAATTTTTAAGCTTTCAGACTGAAATTTTTAATGAAGGTTTCAGCGTAACCCCTGGTGATTATGAAGTAGCTGCTAAGTATGTTTATATTTTAACTCAAGTGTTTAGTGGTTCAAAACCAGAAACAAGTTCATTTATTGACTTGAAGGGTAAATACAAATCAAAATACCTTACGTTTAGGGATAAATTATCTAAACCTGATTGGATTGAACATTTCTTAAAAATCACAGACGTTGAAAACATGGATTTTGCTGACGTAATCAACAAATACGATTCAGAATCCACATACATTTATTTAGATCCACCATATTGGAAAACGGAAGATTATTACTCGAATCATGATTTTGATAGACAAGATCACGAAAGATTGGCAAAAGTATTACACAACGTAAAAGGAAAATTTAGTCTTTCATATTATGACTTTGAACTTTTACATGAATGGTTTCCTGAAGACAAATACAAATGGGAAAAGAAACAATTTGCTAAAGCAGCTGCAGCAAAAAAGGGTACAAAACAAAATATGGGTGAAGAATTGTTGATTATGAATTACTGAATCAATAATTTTTATTACCAATCTAATATTTATTAATAAAACTAAAAGTAATGGCATTAAGATTTACAACCCTTTTGAGGGATTTGATTATCGAAAATTCAAGATTCGATGTTTTATATGACAAATTTGTAAAACCAAAAAAAGATAGAAAACCGTCAATGACGTTTCAAATTCTTTTTGATATTATATCAGCGGATCCAACATCAAGAATACCTGAAGGTATGACTTCAGATAATGCAAATCCGCAGGACATGGAAAAGGTAAAAATTGGAAAATATACCCAATGGTTACTTAAAAACTATGCAACACCAAATATGCAAGTAATCGGAATTGAAGATCCCAATGATCCTGCAGTTAAAAGTGCGATTAAACGATATCAAGATATGTTTATGGAAGACTTGTACAAAGTTACAGGTGACTTAATGAAATATGAAAAGTTTAAAAATAGATTACCCCAAGAATATAGGGACATTAATAAATTAACACCATCTGAACTTTATGATCAAGTAAAAGACTTTAGTTTAGAAAAAACAAAGGCGACTGCTGAAGAGAAAAAAGAAGCGTCTACCACTTATAAACATCCAGGTGCTGAAATTGTGTACCGAGGTGGTAATTGGACTGTTGCAAAAATTTCAGATACCGGACAGTTAGGTAAAGATGCTGCTTGTTTTTATGGTGGTTATTATTTGGAACCATCAAGAGGGGAAACTAGATGGTGTACGTCTTCACCGGGACTAACATGGTTTGATAGATATATTAAAGACGGACCACTTTACGTTGTTATTCCAAATTCGCCACAAAAATATACAGGTTCTATGGATACTGGTGAAAAATCAGGGTTACCCGCTTACAGATACCAATTCCATTTTCCATCAAACCAATATATGGATCCTGCAGATAGACAAATTAATCTTATTGAATTTTTGAACAGTCAAGAAGAAGGATTGAAACAATTCTTTAAACCTGAATTCATGAAAGGTTTAACAACTGCGGATGGTAAGAAAATAGCAGTAAACTATCCTGATGACTCCGCATCCAAGTTCATTGCACTTTATGGATTCGAAGAATTTTTCGATAGTTTACCATCAGACATTATTAGATTAGAATTTACTAAAAAAGGAAAAGATAGTTTTGAATTACCAATACCTGAAAGTTTAGGAAGATTTCAGCAACTTACATCACTTCATTTAGTTGGGTGCGTTTCCAAAATACCTGAAAGCATTTGTAACCTTAAAAAGTTACAGTTCCTTTCATTACCTGACAACCCAAATATGGAAATGTTACCATCTTGTTTGGCGGATTTACCTAATTTGAATTTGGTGAATTTGAGTAGATCGAATCCAGAAAAAACATTACCTGATTCGTTGAAACAAAGACAAGAAACGGATGAAGATTTTCACGTATTTCCTCCTACGGCTTAAATAATTTTTGTATAATTCAAAATATTATTTTATCTTTGTTTAAATTAAAAGTTGTAAAATGAAAAATTTAGACATAGACATATACATGAGCAACTTCAAAGGGTTTTTTGAAAGAAACCCCGATCAGTTAAAAAAATTGATAGGAAACGCTAAACCTGAAAAGTTTTTCGAAGGTATTAGAAATATTGTTGAATCAAATTCCAAAGACGAAGAAAAACCACTTGAACCAACAAAGCAACAAATCATAGAGTTGGTGTTAAAGTTGAATGTCCCAAAAAAAATCCCAACTTATTTTAATCACCACATGGGTGATATTTGTTTGAACTAATTTCATTTCATTTATAATCATGGAAACAATATACAGACAGGAAAAAGTTTTATACTACACCGAGTTATTCAAAAATTACAATAAATTCCCTATTGAAACTAAACCAAAACCAGATAATGATTTTGACATTGAATACTATATAAATTTCAAAAAAGGTTTTACTTATGAAAAGGGCAATGATACAGAAGAATGTTTTGTAAAAAACTACTCAAACCCATTTGCTTCTATTAGTATGTTAAGAAAAACATTTGTAGTAGAAAAAAATGAAGACAAAATTTCTATGAAATTGTTTTCATACAAAAGATCGAGAGGATTAGAAAAAAAGTATTTCACAGTAAGAAGGGAAGTTAATTTTCTAACATTTTCATTTAAGACAAAAATGTTTTATAGTGGCTTCACAAATTTTAAGAAAAAAATAAAGTTAGGTGGAAGATTTAGAGTCAATAGGACTAATTTGGTTAGTTTGGAAGTTTTTAATAATTTGACAAAAACATTTATAGATGATGATGTAAAAAAAGATGTGTTTAACAATTTCCTTGATGAAATAATTAAAAGATTGAATTTGAAATTACAAGTTGATACTGACAATATTCCATCGAAATACTACCAAATTATTTTATTGAACAATAAAATTAAATTTCCTGATTCTTACTTCAAATTTGCAGGTTTTTATTTGACAAAAAAAATCTTAAAAAACTTTGATTTCAATTTAGTAACATGGTTTATGAAAACAAATGAAATGAAAGGTACTAAAATCAGAAGATTACTTAATCGATATGATTTTTTAGATTTGAGCAATATTAAATTTTATTATGATTTATTAGGTGTGGATTTGTTCAATAAAATCAAAGATGATGTTTTTTTGACTTCGACTTTAAGTGATGTGTACAATGGATCGAATTTTAGTACTCCTATTATAATATCAAAAAAAGAAAAAGAAAATATTGTTAGTATTTTGAATACAACAACCACTAGTGAATTTACATTTTCGTTATTGGATCATTTTCAGTTCAAAAAAGATTTAGAAAAATATGGTGAATTTGTGAAAATAAATGCAAAAACACATGATGAATTTGTGGTTGAACATTCTGAATGGTCGTCATTGTTACAATCATACAGAACGGGTGTGGTAGATAGGTTTTATGGTGATGATGCATATTTGGTAGAAAAACCAATCAAATACAATGATGAAACTTTTTATCCTGTATTACTAAAGAATACTGAACAATATGAAAATGAATCCATGGTTCAGAAAAATTGTGTTAGAACTTACAGTGAAAAACCACATTGTTTTATAGTTTCACTAAGAAAGGGTGATAAAAATTCAAACATACGGGCAACGATAGAGTTTCAATTTAGAAAAAAAGAACTTTTAAGAATACAGACATTAGGTAGATTCAATAAATTATTGTCAGAAGAATGGAATAGTCCGGTTGAAGAATTAACAAATTTTGCAAATTATTTGTATCAAAAAGAATTTATCAAATTACCACGAATGACTAAAAAATACATGAATGGAAAAGTGAACGTATTACAATCTTCATTTTTTGAAGTAGAAACAGAAAAGGGGGTAGTTCATAGAATGACACCAAGTTGGAGTGGACAAAACACTTTACAAGAAATAATAGTGGATTATCATTTTTTTGACGAACTGTATTAATAATGGAAGAAAAAGAAGAAATACCTAGCCACATTTTCGATAGATACCGTTCTATAAACAAATTTGAGTTTCATCCAAACATAGTAAGAACTAAAAACATAATAAGGGATGGTGTTGACGTATTAATCAAAAAAAACAAGTTACTTTGGACTAACTCAAATTATGATAAAGGGTATATACACAATGAAGGTTTAATAGTTTGGGGAGTTGAATTTTTGTATTTCAAAAAATTAGATAATGACACTACTTATAAATTATACATTTTAACACAAGATATTACTAAAGTTGAAATGTTAATTTTCGGATTGAATAAATATTTCACAATAGATAAAATATGAAAGTTGTTATTTTGTTCACAATGCAGGGTTGCCCCTTTTGTGGTATGATTAAAGATGAATTTGAAAAAAATGATATCGACTATATTGAAAGAGATATCCAAGAACACAGAGAAGAATATAATGCGTTTAGTGAGGCAACAGAAAACGATTTTCTTCCAGCATTTATGTTAATGACTTTTACAGATAAAGATGAGGTGCACAACGTCAAATTATGTGCACCTGATAGAGATTTTGAAGATATATTTGGTGGTGTTGAATTGGTAAAAGAATATCTATCAATATAATATAAGTTCAGAAACCAAGTCCAAATTTTGCCAGCAAGCTTGTTCATTTGTTGGGGTTAGTACTTTTAGTAAATTACATTCGGAAAGATTCAAGTTATCATAAATTTCATTCATACGAAATGGAAACACATCTAGTATCAAAGATTCTAACCATTCTTGGTTTACTATAATTTTACTACCATTCAAGTTTAACGATACGTTTAAGTTATCTATTTCATCATAAAAAGAATTAGATTTTATTCCAATAACCAATTTTGACGAAATCCCTTTTTGAAATAAATGGTTTTTAATGTAAAGAAGAAGGATGTGATAAAGTTTTTCATAGTTCATTGATAATCCATAAAATCTATCAGAAACGTAAATTTCATTAGATAAATCTACTTTCAGTGTAGAGTAGTTTGGAAACTTTTCTTTAATTAAATAGTTAACTTTTTCAACATCCTTTGCGTCGCAATCAAACAAAATGGTTGAATTTTGTTCATCCAGTTGGCAATTAAAAAATAAGTCATTAGTCGAATGATACTTTACAAATTCATCAAAAGAATCATGTAAAGTATTTTTTTCAAAAACCTCTGACAAATTTAAAAAATTGAAAGAAAATGGTGAATTATATAGTAAAGTGTCAATTACCCTTAAATTTTCTACAGATTTTTTTGTTGATGTTTTTAGGTAGTTAGAAAATATATCAGTAATATTTAATACCGTGGTTGACGTAGTCCGCCCTTTTACTACAAAAAAATTCCCGACATTTACCACTGAAATTTCAGTTTTAACGTCGGGAGATTCTTTTTGTAATTCGTCAACAATAAGATTTGCAAAAATATTACATAGGTTCTTACCGTCAAGGTAATTATAAAAACATTTTAGATTCATATGTAAGTGTTTAATTTTTATTTTTTACAATCTTAAGTAAAAAAAAAATTACCCTAAACACTTAATTTTATGAACTTAAATTATTTTTTACTATAATATTTTTCTACAATCTTTGTTACAACATTCTTTACAGATTCATTTGTTTGTTGTTGAGTCTGTACTGGTTGTGGTTGAACCGTTTGGTTACCGTTGTTTTTATTTTTGCATCCGCAGCCCATGATATTATTTTTTATTAGTTTATGTTTTTATATAAATATTTAATAATATAAAATAGTCATTTGTCAATAACTTATATTTATATAATATGTCAATTAAAAACATCATAAAAAAAGTTTTATTAGAAGAAACTGAACAAAATCAGTGGGTTGAAGTCGATCCTCAAGATTATTTAGAATTACTAAAATACGTGGACGGAAACGGTGCTATGATTAGTAAATTACCACAATATAAAAACAAAAAAATTGCAATCAACGGGGATTTGAAAATAAATTCAAATGATGTAAAAAACATTGATAGTATTGACTATGTTCAGGGTAATTTGGATATTAGTTATTCTGGTATTGAACATTTTGATAAAAGTAAAGTAAAAGGTAGTTTTTATAACTATAATTCAAAAATGTTTCATGAAGAAGAAAAAAAGAAATTACAAAAAAAATACGACTATTTAGAAAGTTTAAGACAAGAAGATAGTTGGGATGTTAAAAATGAAGAAGATGTTTCAGAAAGAACAGAAGCGTTATACCAACATTTAAAATCAGAAGGTCACCTTGGTGAAGATGAAGATAAATATTTTATTTATCCTCTAAATTATGGAAGGACTAAAATGTATGAATGGTTGGGTGAAAACATCTTTCAAAGTGAATGGGAAGTTTATAGAGACGATGAGTTAGACGATGCTGCTTATGATTATGTTACGAATCTAATTGATGATGTTGGTTTAGATGCGTTCAGGGATTGGATTTATGAACAGAATTTAGATAAAGATGCTGTAAGACAATTTTATCGTGAATATTATGAAGATGTAGTTTATGATAATCCTGAAGAATATGGTGTTAAAAAACAATTATCATCAGAACAGATTAAATTCAAAGAAGTTTTTCAAAAAAAATTGAATAATTTGTATAATAAATTACAACAGGCAACAACTGAAGAAGAAAAAGAATCCTTAGAAGACAATATAAATAATACAAAAGAATTAATTCAAGATATTGATGATAATCCTGAAGGAGGTTATGATGAAGACGATATTGATGATGCGTTAACTAATTTGGCTGAAGATAGGTTGGATAATTTTTTTGAAGATATCAAAAACTTTGGTTTCGAAAAAGACTTCATTTTAGATTATATAGATTTAAAAGGAGTAACAGAAGACGTTGTAAGACATGACGGATATGGTGCACTATTAAATGGTTATGATGGTTCTGATGAAGAATATGAAATTAATGGAACCACTTATCATGTGATGAGACAAAATTAATTACTTTACTGTGTTATTTATATTTCTTAATTTTTATCATCATTTAAAATGGAAACAAATTGGATTTTACAAGAACCTATAGATTTAGAACATAAACAGTATGTCCTTTTAGATTATTTACAAAAACTTGATAAAAATCTTAATAGCTTCAAACTTTATCCACAGTTTCAAGAAATTTCTTTACATTTAGCAAATATTAATCTTTTAGTTGAAAAAGGACAAATATTATCACTCAATAGGGTTTTGAAAGATCCTGATGATGAAATACTATTGTCTGATTTGGCTCCTAAAATTTTACCAGAGTTTAATGCGGACGAAATATTAGAAATATATAAGATTTGTCAGTATACATCACCAAAGTTAACGGACTACTTTAATCATGCAAAGGCGATTTGGGAAATAGTTAATGACACAGTTTCGATTAATCCAATTCAAAACAGAAAAAAAATTGAACCAAAACAAGGTTTGTTTTATTTAGAGTATAACGACAAAACACTTTTGTATGAATTTATATTAAAACCAATCAAACGAGGTGTATCTGAAACAAAGTGTCATATTAAAAAAATATCAGAATGTGAAAAAAAGAATTTTGAAAATGTAATAAAACAAGTTAAGCGTCCTTTGATTAAAAACTTACAAGAAGAATTAGTACATAAAAATTTGATACTATTCAAAGTAAGTCATAATAACGCATTCCCACTTAAAGAAACACTTTTACCGATAGTCAAAAGAAAAATTATGAATTATATGATTCAATCTAAAATTATTGAAAATAAAAGTTTGACTAATGGACTTTAATTTCTTATTTTTCCCATATGGGTTTTAATAAAAGATTTTTGAATAAAAAAAGTATAATCAATAATGTTCATGATATTTTAAGTTACCTTAATGTAGATGCTTTTTACATTAACGATGACTTTTCCTATGATGTTTATCGATTGTACATTGAAGGTAAATCAGAAGAAGAAATACTAAAATACATTAATGAAAATAAAGATGAAGATTAAACTTGAATACGTGTGGCTTGACGGGTACACACCAGAACCAAACCTTAGAAGTAAAGTTAAAATAGTTAATCATGGCGATGTTAAAGACGCTATGATTACAGGTAAATTTCCTATGTGGAATTTTGACGGGTCGTCCACCAATCAGGCGCAAACAGATAGTTCAGACTGTTTATTAAAACCAGTTCGACATTATATGATTGATACTTTGTCGACGGTATATGTTTTTTGTGAAGTTTTAAATGCAGATGGTACGCCACATCAATCAAATACACGTTCCAAATTAATTGGTGAAGAAAAAAATATTTGGTTTGGTTTTGAACAAGAATATTTTATTTTCGATAGAAAGAACAAATGTATTTTGGGGCATGACGAAAATAACTTGGAACCGCAAGGTAAATATTACTGTGGTGTTGGTGAATATGTTGCTGGTAGAAGTTTTGTAAATGAACACCTACATATGTGTTTGAATTATGGAATCGACATCACAGGAATAAATGCAGAAGTTGCACTTGGACAATGGGAATATCAAGTGTTTTCAAAAGGAAAATTAAAGGCGGGTGATGACTTATGGATGACTAGATATTTCTTACATAAAATTGCAGAAAAATACGATTACAAAATTGAGTTACATCCAAAACCTTTACAAAAAGGTGAATGGAATGGTTCAGGACTTCACACCAATTTTTCGACAGAAAAAATGAGGGAAAAAGGTGGTGAAGAATATTTCAAATCATTATTTTCAAGTTTAGAAACACGACATTGGAAACATATAGAAGATTATGGTTCTTCGAATGATTTAAGACTTACTGGAAAATTTGAAACACAATCAATAAACAAATTCAGTTGGGGTATTTCAGATAGGGGTGCATCAATTAGGGTTCCACAAACAACAGCAAATGAATGGAAGGGATATTTGGAAGACAGACGACCTGCATCAAACGCCGACCCATATAAAATCATATATCAATTATGTGAATCAATCAAAAATGCTGAAGCAATTAATGATATAAAACACAAAATGAATTTCAAAGGAAACTTTGATGAAATTATCAATAGATACAACGGTGTGCTTCAAACCGAAGAGTTATTGGAAGAATATCAAAATGATGATAATTTTGAAGTGGAAAAAGAAACTATGGTAGAAAATAGAAATAATATATCAACAACAGAAATAGAATTTAATTTAAATGGAAATGACACTAAATGAGTTAAGACAAGAAAAGGAGTATGGTTATAAAAATCCATCAATTAGAAGTAACCAATCAGTAGATGATAAACACATCATTAATTTGGTAAAAAAATATCCTAATGATGCCGATCTAGGTAGGGAAGTAAGAAAATATTTAATCAACTTAGGGTTATATGGAAAATGAACAAGTAAACCACCCAAATCATTATGGTGGTGAAACAAACATTTACGAAGCAATCAAAGTAATTGATGCTTGGGACTTAGGGTTTTCACTTGGTAACACGGTTAAATATATTTCAAGAGCAGGCAAAAAGAATAAAGATAAAGAATTGGAAGATTTAAAAAAGGCACTTTGGTATTTAAATCACCACATTGAAACATTAGAAAAAAATGATTGAAACAGGAAAAATTATAAATGGTGATTGTATTGAAGTAATGAAAACATTACCTGAATGTTCTGTCGATTTGATTGTTACATCACCACCCTATGGTGTTGGAATTGATTACGACGTTCATGAAGATGATGTACCATTTGATGAATATTTGGTGTTTGCCAAAAATTGGTTAACTGAAGCGTATAATCTATTAAAAGATGACGGTAGAATTGCTTTGAACATTCCATACGAAATCAATAGACAGAAGAAAGGGGGAAGAATTTTCTTTGTTTCAGAAATGTGGCAAATAATGAAAGAAATTGGGTTTGGGTTCTTTGGTATCGTGGATTTAGAGGAACAATCACCTCATCGAAGTAAGACAACTGCTTGGGGATCTTGGATGAGTCCTAGTTCACCATATATTTATAATCCAAAGGAATGTGTCATTTTGGCATACAAAAAACACCACATTAAAAAGGTGAAAGGCGAACCGCAGTGGAAAGGGACACCAACTGAAATTCAACAGGAGGATGGAACCATAAAAACTAAAGTTGTGTATGAAGAAACAGATAAGAAGGAGTTTATGGAGCTTGTTTTTGGTCAGTGGAATTACTTTGCAGATACTAAATCACTCACCAAGGCAACGTTTTCGATGGACATCCCAACGAAAGCAATCAAAATACTATCCTACAAAAACGATGTGATTTTAGATCCATTTGCCGGTAGTGGTACAACATTAGTGGCGGCTGAAGTGTTAGGTAGACGATGGTTAGGTATTGAATTATCACCAAATTATAGTGAAATTGCAAAAACAAGGGTTGAATATTTCAAAACATTACAAACAATACAAGAACTCCCACTTTAAAAGTGGGTTTTTTTATTTTTGTAACTATTTATAAGTTATGAAAATTATAATCACAGAATCGCAATACAGACAAATAATTAAAGAATCAGGTATCAGGGATATTAAAAAAATCGCAGAAAGATACCCTAAAGCAAAAATTTACTTCCATCAAGACTTAGATGGTGTAACTACCGCAATTGCAATGAAAAACTATCTTGAACAAAACGGCATCAAAGTAGTTGATGCTGAAGTGATTCAATATGGTGATAAAGAGTTTTCAGTTAAAAAACTTGACGCAGAAGGTGATGTGATGCCAGTGTTAGTTGACTTTGCACACGGCAAACCAATGTTTGTCATTCATACCGATCACCACGATACACAAGCTGGTGTTGAATCAGGAACTGCAACAAGTTTCAAGGCATCTAGATCGAATGTTGAAACAATATCCCAAACGATATCACCAAAAGATATTTTTCCATCTGATGACTTACTTCTTATATCTACTGTCGATTCTGCCAATTTCCTTGCACATGATATAACTTTTGACATGGTAATGAATTATATTTTCAAAATGGATAAGGATCAATCACTTCAAAGAAATAAAATGATGATGGGATTGGTGACAAACAAATTGTTACTTGCATTTAAAAACAAACCAAAATTTTTAGAAACATTGGTTATGAAAAGTAACCCATCTTTGTTAAGTATTTTAAATAATATTAGAGATATAATGAAGGTGGAAGGTTATGCTGAACCTGAAGAACTAGAACAAAACAAACAGAATTATATTGAAAAAATGAAAGAATTCCCTAAAGTACAGGGTAAAGTTATTGTACAGTATGGTGGGGGTTCTATGACAAAACCAGGTTCATATGATAGATATACGCCGTTTAAGAATAATCCTGATGCTGACTTCTTGGTAATTGCTTGGCCGACAGGAATTGTTCAAGCTTCTTGTAATGCATATAAAGGTGAACGTTCACTTAAAGGTGTTAATCTTGGTGAAATGAAAGATGAGGTTCTTAAAAAGTTTGAACCGGAATTAAGTAAATTAAAAATAAGTTTTGGTACATTAAAAAGAGTTTCTGAATCAAAGGCTGGTGAGGGTTCCGTTGGTTTTACTCTCAAAGATTTTTTAGCGATATATGGAAATGCACCATCATTGAAGATTGAAGGAAATAAAGAAGATACATTAAGTGAAATAAATAAACTTTCAGATAAGTTATATTCCACTTTAACTTTCGAAGAAAAAATGAATTTGGAAAAAGCCAGTGTTAATGGTATGGATGTCGTGAAAGCAAATTCAGGTGGACATAAATGTATTACAAACATTTCTGGTTTAAGTTATCTTTACACAAACATTAGAAGGTATAAAGATGACGAATTAAAGATGATACAAAAATATGGTGGATCAAACAATTTTGTTTTGGACATCCAAAGAAAGTTGAAGTCGATGAAAAAAAATCAAGAACTTACTGAAAAGCAAAAAACTGCAGCAGTAAACCAAATCAAAAAAGAAATAGAATCAGGAAGGTATAACCCAGACATAGACAATAAGGTAACATCATATGTAGATATGATTAAGAAAATTCAACAAGAGTTTGTAAAAGTACTTGAAAGTTATATAGAAAAAGAATCCATCAACGAAAATGTCGTTGAAAAAAAAAAGTACTATATAGACGATAGTGACATTAAAGGTGCGGGAAAAGGGGTATTTGCAAAAACAAATATCAAAAAAGGTGAACGTATCGGATTGCTTCACACAATAAAAAAAATGGGTGTCAATTATGATTTTACTGAATTGGGTAAAATGCATAATCATAGTGGTAAACCCACTTGTCATAATGAAAAAGTTGGAAATAAAAGATACTTAGTCGCATCCAAAGATTTAAAAAAAGGTGAAGAACTGACAACCAATTACAGATTACAACCAGATTTGGAACAACCAAAAGAAGGTTGGGGTAATTTGAAAGAAGAAAAAGAATTTAAACCACACATAGATGGTTACCGTACATATTCACCATTCAAAGATTTGCCATACATAATAGTCAAAGGGAATGGTATTGACTGTGATAATATTGTTCATGACTTGGTTTTAGTAGGTGACAATAAAAAGGTTAAATACTGTAAAAAAAACACTGGAGTTTATAAAATTACAGGAGCAAGTAAAATTGTAGAATTACCTGTTGATAAAACTGAAGATGTTGAAGAAATATTTAAAAGTCCTGAAAATGTGGAACTGTGGGTTAAAGAAAAAATTAAATCAGTGGATAAAAAAGGGGAAATTAGAAGAATGATGAATTAATCGTTTGACTAATTATCATTTTTGATTTATAATTACAAAAGAATTTAATCACATTAAAAAGTATTTATATGACAGAAACAACAAAAGAAGTTGAAAACGTTATTTACTCTTATGTAAATGACAGAAACGAAAAAGTATACACACCTAACTTGGAATTTGCCCACATTATGGCAAAAAAGTATGGTACTGATGATGTCTTCGTCGAAAAAAATTAAAAAAATTTTACAAGGTACTTGTCAAATCAAAATAAAAGACTTAACTTTGTAAAAGATTTGAAACTAAAGGTGATGAAAGATACTCGTTGTCGAATCGAAAAAAAAAGTTCACAAAGTACTTGACAAATAGAAATAAAAGTCGTAACTTTGTAAAACAAATTCGGAAACGTCCGAAATCGTTCTTTGAAAATTGAATTATCCGTTCAGGAGTAAGTAATGAAACTGATAAAGATA